>WNGB01000062.1_pt1 | contig 128766 bp, 134 predicted proteins | sample 5400681 | NCBI WGS metagenome assembly WNGB01 (sample SAMN13153367, study PRJNA577476) | soil metagenome | isolation source: 115 cm soil or saprolite under grassland replicate 2 | place: USA:California | collected 2016-06-15
TCTTGCGGCCCCGCACCAGCCGCTACGACCACTCACCCGGCAACGGTGCCGTCCACGACCTCGCGCCGAGGTCCGGCGACCTCATCGTCATGGGCGGGCGGACGCAGGCCGAGTGGGAACACTCGGTGCCGTACCTCGGAGCGAGGCCGGTCGCCCCCCGCGTGTCGATCCAATGGCGCTTCGCCCGCCGCACCGGCCGCCCCTTCATGGGCGCCTCCTACCGCGCGCCCCTCACCTACCGACGCTGAGTGCCGAAGCGATGGGCCTCGAAGAGGCCCGAGCGCCGGCGAACCGGGTCCCGGCGCGCTCGCGTGCCGTGGCTCCTCCCCGTGGGCCGCTGGTACTACAAGCGCCGCGACCGCCACGACGATAGGCCGTGGCCCCCGGTCACGAGTCCTCGGGCTTGAACGGCTTCGCCTCGACGAGCACCAGCCAGTTGCCGGAGCTGTCGCGGAGGATGGCCTCGATGCCGTACGGGCGGTCCGACGGTTCCTGGATGAAGGTCACCCCTTTGGCGGCGAGCTCCTCGTGCGTCTTGCGGCAGTCGTCGGTGGCGAGGCCGACCGCGCCCAAGGCGCCCTTGTCGAGCATGCGCCGGAAGGCGGCCGCCGACTCCTCGTCGAGCGGCGGGCCCGGCTTCATCAGGGTGAGCTCGAGCTCGGGGTGGTCAGGATGCGAGACGGTGACCCATCGATAGCCGTCGCCCATCGTGACGTCGGTGGCCTCCTCGAAGCCGAGTTTGTCGATGTAGAAGGCCTTGGCCTCGTCCTGGTCGGTGACCCACACGGTGGCAAGGGAGACATTCGTGATCATGCGAGTCACCGTACGGACCAGTCACCGGGGATGCTTCTCCCAGATTGCGGTGATCTTCCAGCGTCGTTCTGGCGAGCGTGGCTCGTCACCACGACTAGCGAATCTCGCCAGAACGCCGATGTTCGCGGGCGCCGCCCTCGGGCCATCGGTCGACGCCCCGCATGAAGAGGAAGCAGCCCGGGATGTGAGGCGCTCCCTGCGCGGCCCAGCGGTCCCGGTACTGCGTCGGTGTCTCGCCGACCAGCTCGTGGAAGCGCGATGAGAACGATCCGAGGCTGGAGAATCCGACGACCATGCACACCTCGGTGACCGTGAGGTTGGCCGACCGCAGCAGATCCTGGGCCCGCTCGATGCGGCGCCGGGTCACGTACCGCATAGGGGTCTCGCCGTACGTCTCCGCGAAGCATCGGGTGAAGTGGTACTTCGACACGTGCGCGGCGCTCGCCAGCGCATCGAGGTCGAGGGGCTCGGCGTAGCGGCGGTCGGCGAGGTCGCGGGCCTGGCGGAGATGCGGCAGGAGACCGGCGGGAACCACGGCCGCAGTGTGTCAGTCGTCGATGGCTTCGTACGCGGCGGTCCAGAAGCGCGGGAGCGTCCCCAACCCGCCGATCCACTCATCGAGGACCGGGGGTGTCGCCGGACTCGGGATGCCCATTCAGTGCCGCGGTGAGTTCTGACCACGGGGCCGGTCTCTCTGTACGACGAGCGACGGGAGGTCCGCTGGTGGTGGCAGGCGACGGGTCGAGGACGATCGTTGTGGTCGTCGACGGCGACGTCGAACTGGCCGTCTGGTCCGTCGACGGTCCGGCGCCGCCGGACCTGTCGGTGGTGGACGCGGTCGCCCGCCTCCAGCTCGCGGCCCGGCGGGCGGGTTGGTCGACCCGTCTGCGCGACCCGAGCGTCGCGCTGCGTTGCCTGCTCGACCTCGTAGGTTTGGCCGACGTCCTCGCCGGTGCGAGCGGCCTACCGCTCGAGGATGACGGGCAGGCCGAAGGCCGGGAACAGCTCGGGGTACAGGAAGTTGTGGAGCCCGCAGATCCGTCCCCCTGAGATCTCGAGGACCTGGATGGACCACGGCTTGTGCGTGCCGGGTCCGGCCGGGCGATAGCTGCCGAACGCCGGGCAGCCGTTGGCCGCGGTGGCGACGAGTCGGGATCCCCGGCAGCCGATGCCCTGGCCCAGCATCCAGCGGCCGACCTCGACCGGCCCTCGCAGCCACAGCGGATGCGGCGGCATCGAGAACGTTGCGTCCTCGTGCAGGAGGGACACGAGCGACGTGATGTCGTAGCGCTCGAAGGCGTCGACGTAGCGATCCAGGAGCTCTGCTTGGTCGTCGTCGATCTTCGTGTGTCCCCGGTCGACGTCGACGCTGGCGAGCGTGGCCCGGGCGCGCTGGAGGGCGCTGTTCACCGAGACGACGCTCGTGTCGAGCAGCTCGGCCACCTCGCTGGCTTGCCACCGGAGTACTTCGCGCAGGATGAGCACCGCTCGCTGCCGGGCGGGCAGATGCTGCAACGCCGCGACGAACGCGAGGCGGATCGTCTCCCGTGAGGCGGCGAGCTCGGCCGGGTCGCCGTCAGGGGCCAGCACGCGGGCGTCGGCGACCGGCTGGACCCAGGTGTTCTCGGGCAGGCCGGAAGCAAGGACGGAGTCCGCCGTCGACGAGGGACCGAGGTCCATCGGTCTGGCCCGACGCTGGGGGCCCTGCAGCATGTCGAGGCACACGTTGGTGGCGATGCGGTACAGCCACGAACGCAGCGCGGAGCGGCCCTCGAAGCGGTCGATACCGCGCCAGGCCCGCACCATCGTCTCCTGCACGGCGTCCTCGGCTTCGAAGCCGGACCCGAGCATCCGGTAGCAGTAGCCGGTCAGCTCCCGGCGGTAGGTTTCGAGGTCCAGCTCGATCGTGTCCGCCCGAGGGCGGGTATCGCCGGCGGTCGCGTTGGAGTGAGTGGCCATCGCCGGCCATCCTACGGGCGTCGATTCCCGGCGCGGTCGGGCGCGGCCAACGCAGCTGGCCGTGGGAGCGGTCATCCGGCGCGGACTCCGAGGTTGCAGGTCACGATCGTCTCCTGATCCGCCCTTGGCACGGGCTTCCGCGGTTCAGACCGGACGGCGCCCGCGAACTCATCGCCGCGCTGGCGGGCCGAGCCGCTCGACCCGCTCGCGCTTGTCGCCTTGAGTGTCGGGATGGTCGAGCTCGAACCAAGCGACGTCGCGAGCGAGGCGCTCGTCGGCGCCCGGGTGGCCGTACGCCGCCGCGACGCGATCGAAGTCCGCCGGCGAGCAGCGACCCGCCGTGCCGTCTCCGATGCCTCGCCGGCCCTCACGACCTCACCACGCTCGACGCCGGAACCCGTCGGTCAGGGATGTGAGGGCGCCGGCGGCGCGCCGTCGACCTCGAAGAAGAGGTCGTCGGCGTAGCACCACCACCAGTCCTCGCCGGGCTCGTACGAACGGATGAGCGGATGCTCAGGGTGAGCGCGCCAGTGCCCCGTCGCGTGCCGGTTGGGCGAGTTGTCGCAGCAGCCCACGTGCCCGCACGCCATGCAGAGGCGCAGATGGACCCATCGTCCGCCGATGAGCAGGCAGTCCTCGCACCCGGGGCTCGACGGAGTGACGTCCACGACCGAATCAAGGTGCGTACAGGTGTCAGCCATCTCGAAAAGGCTAGGAGCCAGATTCCGCCACCGCGCGGGCATTCTCGACGCAATAGCCCGGCGAAGCGACGGGCTATTGCGTCGAGAACGAGGGGTCGCGGCCGAGGAAGGCGAGGAGGCGGTCTTGCTCGTCGGCGTCGGCCGGCGGTTCGACCTCGGGGCCGAACGCCTGGGGGCTGCGCATCGCGTCGCCGTAGCCCTTTGCCACCTCGTGGACACGGCGGACGTCGTCGGGGTCGAGCCGGTCGTCGACGCCGAGCGCCCGGGCCAGATCCCACGAGTGGACAAGGACGTCGCTGTTGATGAACCGGTCGACCGACGTGTCCCACCGGGTCCGGCCGAACATCCCGTCGTACTCCTTCGCCGCGATGTCCGGGTCCTCGAGGGCGACGATCATCGCGTCCCGTACGTACAGCCACGCGGGGAGCGGACCGTCCTCGACGGCCGGGCCCTTCTCGACCGGGTGGCCGACGAGGCCGAAGAACATGTGGTGGGTGTCGAGCATGTGCTGCACGACGTCGCGGGCGGTCCACTCCTCGCACGGCGACGGCGACGACCAGCGGTCGTCGTCGTCGGCGGGGACCGCCGCGACCCGGGCCGTGAAACCCTCTGCGAGGTGGCGGTACCGATCGGCGATCTCAGTCATGGTTCCATCGTCCTGCTTCGGGCCACCGATGTCTTGAACGGATCGGACATCACGATGCGAGCAGGGCCGTCGGCGTCGTCTTCGCGATCGTCCGAACCTCGCGCGATAGGTGCGGTTGGTCGGCGTAGCCCGCCATCAGCGCGAGCTGGGCAAGCCCTGCCGCGCTGCCGCTGGTCTTCGCCAACGCCAGGAAGCGCTGGAGCCGCAGGATCCGGCCCAGGACCGCGGGGCCGTACCCGAACGCCGCGGCGCAGCGCCGATGGAGCTGGCGCTCGGACAACCCGATGTCGCGCGCCAGGTCGCTCACCCGGGCGGGTTCGGGCGCCGCGACCCGCGCCGCGACCTCCGCGGCGACGACGTCCACGGGTGGCGCGTCGGCGGCGCGCTCACGGACCGCGTGCTCCAACACGTTGACTCGGTCGGCCGGAGACGGCGCGTCACCGACCCGCCCGGAGAGCGAGCGGACGACCCGGTCGCCCCACAGGCCGTCCAACCGGATCCGGGAGTTGAGGACCTCGCGGGCGTCGAGTCCGAGAACCGGCGGCGCGACCGCGGGCCGAAACCTCACGCCGACCGCCGTCGTGCCCGGCGGCAATGAGAAGGACCATCCGCTGGTCTCGGGACCGCACAACCACACGGAGCCGTCGTCGATCCACACGACATCGAGGCAGGCGTCGGGAATCAGGCTGTGAGGCTCGCCGCCGACGTTCGCCTGCCACGTGCAGGCCAACTCGTCGTCGAGGTCAACCGACGGGCGATGCTCGCGATACCACGTGGGCATCGCCGGATTCTTCCCTCCTGACGAACGGGGCACGCCCGCGCCGGATGACTACCGACAGAACGACGGGTGCGCTGCCAGTAGGGTCCGGGGGACGACCGAGAGGAGCGCGCGTGAACTCGTTCGAGGGCCGGTTGGCGGTCGTCACCGGCGGTGGGACCGGGATGGGCCGCGAGCTGGTGCTGCAGCTCGCCGCGGAGGGATGTCACGTCGCCGTGTGCGACGTCAACCCCGAGACGATGGCGGAAACCGCTCGGCGCGCGAAAAAGGGAGCTCCGGCCGGTACGCGCATCACCTCTCATGTGTGCGATGTATCTGATGAACCTCAGGTCCTCCGGTTCCGGGACGAGGTCATCGCCCAGCACGAGTGCGACCACGTGAACCTCGTCTTCAACAACGCCGGCATCGGCGGGGGCGGGAGCTTCATCACCGGCGCACGCGACGAGTGGGACCGCACCTTCGGTGTCTGCTGGTCCGGCGTCTACTACTGCAGCCGGGCGTTCGTGCCCCTGCTCGTCGCCAGCGACGACGGGTACCTCGTCAACACGAGCAGCGTCAACGGGTTCTGGGCGTCGCTCGGCCCCGGCATCCCGCACACCGCGTACAGCTCGGCCAAGTTCGCGGTGAAGGGCTTCTCCGAAGCACTCCTCGAAGACTTCCGCATCAACGCGCCCCACGTGAAGGTCGCGGTCGTGATGCCCGGCCACATTGGCACCGACATCGTGATCAACAGTCGCCGGGTGCATGGCGCGGCTGAGCCCGACGACATGACCGACGCCGAGCTCGACACCGTCCGGGCGGAGATGGCGCGGCGGGGCATGCCGGCCGAGACGCTCTCGGACGACGATGTCCGCGGGATCGTCCGGATGATGGGCGAGATGTTCCGCGACACCGCGCCGGTCTCGGCCGCCGCGGCGGCGACGATCATCCTCGACGGCGTCCGGGCTGGGGCCTGGCGGATCCTCGTCGGCGACGACGCCCACGCGCTCGACACCGCGGTGCGGGCCGACCCAGAGGCGGTCTACGGTCCCGACGGGCTGGCTCTCGGGGTCTTCAGTCGTTTCGGGCCCGCCGCAGCCGACGACCGAGACGCGCAGCCCGCCGCGAGCTGAAGCCCACCGTGCGCGGCGCGGGCCCGTTCCGCGTCCTGGCCTCCACGGCGGCGGTCACGACCGCCTGCGTGCTGCCGTCGTTCCTCGTCGGTGCGATGGCGGTCCAGGTCGGTCGCGATCTGGACTTCGACGCGAGCGGCGTCGGCATCGCCTTCGCCGCGTTCTTCGCGGCAGCGGCCTTCACCTCGGCTCCTCTCGGACGGGTCACCGAGCGCAGCGGCCCGATCCTGTCGCTGCGGGCGGCCGCGGTGGTGTCCGGCGGCGCGTGCCTCGTGACCGCCGCGGTGGCGCACTCGCTCCTCACGCTCGTCGCTCCGATCGCGGTGGCCGGCGCATCGAACGCCCTGTGCCAGCCCGCCGCCAATCTGCTCATCGCCCGAGCGCTGCCCGCCGAGCGTCAAGGCGTCGCGTTCGCGGTCAAGCAGTCCGCCGTCCCGATGGCGACGCTCCTCGCGGGCGCGGCGGTCCCGCTCGTGGCCGCCACGATCGGGTGGCGATGGGCTTTCGTGATCGCAGCCGGCCTGTCGCTCGCGTCGGCGGCATGGGTGCCCCGGTTGGACATCGGCAACGGCCGCAGGGCGACGGGTGGTACCGGCGCGGCCACCGACGTGCCTTTCGGGGTGATGGCGGTCCTCGCGCTCGGCATCGGCTTCGGCGCGGCGGCCGGCGGCACGCTCGGCTCCTTCCTCGTGTCGGCCGCGGTCGACGGCGGTATTTCCGAGGGCTCGGCCGGCTGGCTGCTCACGGCCGGCTCGTTTGCCGGCATCACGACCCGCCTGCTCGCCGGCGTTCGGGCGGATCGCCGCGACGGTGGCCACCTGCGCGTCGTCGCCCTGATGCTCACTGCTGGAGCGGGAGCCTTTGCCGTGTTGTCGGTGAACGCCCCGTGGGCGTACGTGGTCGCCGGGCCGCTCGGGTTCTGCACTGCGTGGGCCTGGCCGGGGCTGTTCAACCTCGCCGTCGTCCGGGCCAACCCGACCCGACCCGCGGCCGCGACGGGGATCACCCAGACGGGGACGTACATCGGCGCGGTCAGCGGCCCGCTGTTGTTCGGCGTGCTCGCCGAGCGGACGAGCTTCCGGACGGCCTGGCTCGTCGCCGTCGTGTTCGCGCTCGTCGGCGCCGTCGCGATCACCGACGGACGCCGCCGGCTCCGCGCTTGGCGGGTGAACGCCGTCCTGCCGGTGGACCCGGTGCCCGCCTGACCTGGCAAGGTGAGGGTGTGTACAGCGAGGTGATCTACGAGGTGCAGGGCGACGTCGGGATCGTCACCCTCAACCGTCCCGAGGCCCGCAATGCGCTGACCCGGCAGACGTACGCCGAGCTCGAGGACGCGGTCCGCACCACCGCCGCTCGCTGCCTGGTGATCACCGGCGCCGACCCGGCCTTCTGCTCGGGCGACGACGTGAAGCAGATCATGGCCGCCGCCGGCCCCGAGCTGGCCACGAGCCTCCAAGCCGCGCCGCGCCTCACGCCGGCGGCCGACGCGCTGCTCGGCACCGATGTCCCCGTCATCGCCGCGGTGAACGGCGCGGCGGTCGGCTGGGGTATGGAGCTGGCGCTCATGGCCGACATCCGGGTTGCGTCGGACCGGGCCAAGTTCGGCGAGCTGTTCGTCAAGCGCGGCCTGTGCTGCGACGTCGCGGGAATCGGCCGGCTCACGCAACTCGTCGGGCGCGAACACGCCGCCGAGCTGCTGTTCACCGGACGGGTCGTCGACGCGGCCGAGGCGCTCGGGCTTCGCCTCGTGTCCCGGGTCGTGCCCCACGCCGAACTGCTGCCGGCCGCGCTCTCGCTCGCCGCGGCCATCGCTGCCAACCCCCCGCTGGCGGTCCAACAGCTCAAGCAGGGCCTGCGCACCGCGCTCGACCCGGACTGGGAGGATCTCGGCCGGTGGGTCAGCACCAGTCTCGGGCGGCTCTTCCAGACCGAGGACCACCGCGAGGGGGTCGCCGCCTTCTTGGAGAAACGCGAGCCCCGGTTCGTCGGTCGCTGACCAGCGCCACCCCGTGACCGAGGCGATCGATCCCCATTAGCGTCGTCGTCAGGACGACCGCCGAGGAGGTCTCATGGCGCAGCCGAGTCCCTGGCCGACCATTCACGCGGAGCGCAAGGCCCTCGCCGCCGATGTCGAATCGTTGTCCGATGAGCAGTGGGCGACGCCCTCCTTGTGCGACGGCTGGACGGTGCGCCAAACGCTCGGCCACATGACCGCCACCGCGGAGATGACGCCGCCGAAGTTCTTCCTCCGGCTGATCGGCTCCGGATTCCGGTTCAACGCGATGGGCGCCAAGCTGATCGCCCAGCAGTGCGAAGGCACGCCGGCGGACACGCTGGCCCGGTTCAAGGCGCAGGTGGACGCGTCGACCCACCCGCCGGGTCCGGTCGACAGCTGGCTCGGGGAAACCATCCTGCACAGTGAGGACATCCGCCGCCCGCTCGGCATCGCCCACGCCTATCCGATCGAGGCGGTGATCCGGGTGGCCGACTTCTACCGCAAGTCGAACCTGGTCGTCGGGGGCAAGAAGCGTGTCGCGGGCCTGACCCTCCGCGCCACCGACGCCGACTGGTCGGCCGGGAGCGGCCCCGAAGTCGTAGGGCCGGCGCTGGCGATCGCGCTCGCGATCACCGGTCGAAGGGCGGCACTCGACGAGCTGTCGGGCGACGGGCTGGCGACGCTCAAAGACCGGGCATGACAACCGGGGTGGACATCCGTCGGGCCGACACGCGGCCCCGCACGAAGATCGGTTGGCTCGACAGCCATCACAGTTTCAGCTTCGGCCACCACTACGACCCGACCAACACGCACCACGGCCTGCTGCTCGTCTCCAACGATGACCGGGTCGCGGCCGGCACGGGGTTCACGACCCATCCGCACCAGGACATGGAGATCGTCACGTGGGTGCTGTCGGGGCGGCTGGAGCACAAGGACTCGGAGGGCAACCAAGGCGAGATCGTCCCCGGACTCGCACAGCGGATGAGCGCCGGCACCGGCATCTGGCATTCGGAGATGAACCCCTCGGCGACCGACGACGTCCACTTCGTGCAGATGTGGGTGGTGCCCGACACCGAGCGGATCGACCCCGGCTACGAGCAGTCGGACATCAACGCGGAGCTCGACCGCGGCGGGCTGCAGCCGATCGCCTCGGGCCGGGACCACGACGCCGCCATCTCGATCCGCCAGCGCGACGCCACCCTGTGGGGCGGCCGCCTCAAGCCGGGCGAGACCGTGACGGTGCCCGACGGCCGCAACGCCCACCTGTTCGTCGCGGCGGGGTCGGTCGAGCTCGAAGGTGCGGGTGTCCTCGCCGAGGGTGACGCGGCGCGCCTCGTCGGCGCGGGTACGCCCAAGCTCACGGCGGGACCGGCCGGTGCCGAAGTCCTCATCTGGGTCACTGCGTAAGCACCAAGGCGAAAGGGAGAGCCGTGGACTTCGAGGTTCCGAAGGAGTTCCAAGCCACGCTCGATGCGCTCGACGACTTCATCGAGCGCGAGATCAAACCGCTCGAGCGCCAGGACGACAACATCCGGTTCTTCGACCACCGACGCGAGTACGCGCGCACGGACTTCGAAGCCGGCGGCGTCCCCCGCGCCGAGTGGGAGGAGCTGCTGCGCGAGATGCGGCGGCGAGCCGACGCGGCCGGGTGGCTGCGGTGGGCGCTCCCGGCCGAATACGGCGGGCACGAGGCCACCAACCTCGAGATGGCGATCATCCGCGAGCACCTCGCCACCAAGGGCCTCGGGCTGCACAACGATCTGCAGAACGAGAGCTCCATCGTCGGCAACTTCCCCACCGTGCTGATGATGCGCGACTTCGGCACCGACGAGCAGCGCGAGGCGTGGATGCCGGGATTTATCGACGGGACCCGCCGGCTGGCGTTCGGGCTCACCGAACCGGGCCACGGATCCGATGCCACCTACCTCGAGACCACGGCCGTGGCCGACGGCAACGAATGGGTCATCAACGGCCAGAAGCGGTTCAACTCGGGCCTGCACCACGCGACCCACGACATCATCTTCGCCCGCACCTCGGGCGAACCCGGGTCGCCGGTAGGGATCACCGCGTTCCTCGTGCCCACCGACGCGCCAGGGTTCAGCGTTGACTTCTTCTGGTGGACCTTCAACATGCCGACCGACCACGCTGAGGTGACGATGACCGACGTGCGCGTCGGTGGCGACGCCGTGTTCGGCCGGGTCGACCACGGGCTCGAGCTGGCGCAGCACTTCGTGCACGAGAACCGGATCCGGCAAGCAGCGTCGTCGCTCGGCGCCGCCCAGTTCTGCATCAACGAGGCGGTCGCGTACGCGAACCAACGGATGACGTGGGGCAAGCCACTCTCCCGCAACCAGGCGATCCAGTTCCCCCTCGTCGAGCTGCACACCGAGGCCGCGATGCTGCGTCAGCTCATCCGGTCGACGGCCTGGGCCCTCGACCGGCAACATCACATGGAGGTCACCCACCTCGTCGCCATGTGCAACTACCGGTCCAACCGGCTCGCGTGCGAGGCGGCCGACCGGGCCATGCAGACGTGCGGGGGCATGGGTTACAGCCGGCACATGCCCTTCGAACACATCTACCGGCACCACCGCCGCTACCGCATCACCGAAGGTTCCGAGGAGATCCAGATGCGCAAAGTCGGCCAACACCTCTTCGGCCTCGGCCGCAAGCCCGCGACGTAGCGCCCAAGAAGCGCGTTCCGGCGTAGCAGAACGACGCCACGCGTCACCTTTCTACGCCAGAAGGAGGAGGAGGCGGGCGCCGCGAGCTCAGCGGGCGGCGAGGCCGGCGAGCTCGTGAGGGCCGGAGGGGAGATAGCCGCCGGCCGCGCGGATGGCGACGTCCCACGGGCCGACGATCGCCTCCACCTCGTCGAGGTCGTCGCCCAGCGCTTCGATGGCGGGACGACACTGCAGGTCGGTCGCCCGTTCGATCGCCTCGCGGACGTCGTGTCCCTCCGTTGAAGCGGCGTCGCCGTCGAGCAGGCCGCGATCGCGCAGCCGGGCTTCGGCCGCGTCGAGATCGTCCGTGGACCAGGCCCGGCTGCGGACGTAAGTCCGCATCGGAAGCCCCCAGAACAGCTCGGTGAGCAGGCCGATCTCCGTGGCGTCGAAGCCGGCCGCGGTCCACGAGGCGGTGTGGGCGTCGCCCCGGTACTCGCGCAGGAGGTCGCCGAGGCGCCAGGCGTCGGCCAGCGGGCTGCCCGGCAACCCCATGCTCAGAAGCCCCGCGTACAGCGGGCGGCCCTCGGGCCGCAGCGGCTCGGTCGCCCGGGTGAGCAGGTCGACGACGCGGTCCACCCCGGCTGGCTCCTCGCCGAGAATGCGCGCGAGCTGCGCGACAGCGCCGTCCGTGCGGGCCTCGGCGATCGTGGCCGCGTCGGTCAGCGCCCAGCCCGCGGTGACCGCGGGGACCACGACGGCCGGGTTGAACACCGCGAACGCAGCCGCGATCAGCTCACCGGGCACCTGCCCGAGCGCCGACCCGCGGCTGCAGAAGTAGGCGGGGCCGTCGGGTACCTGCACGCCGCTCCCGAGCGTCGCCGGGCTGGGACCGAAGCCGAGCGCCTCGTACGCGGTGTGGCACTCGGGTGCGAAGTACACCTGGCCCACGAACGGCTCGATGCAGGCGGCGAGCCGGCGAGCGCGCTGGTACAGCGTCTGGTCGTCGATCACGGTGCCCATCTTGTCCGTTCAGCGACCGCTCGCGCTGAAGTGTTGGTAGTCCTTCAGGGAGCTCCAGTAGCCACCCCATCCCCACCCGCGGGCGGAGAACGCGCCCACCACGTCGTCGCCGGCGCGGATCTTGCCCGGCTCGGGTTCGCGGCGGTCGACGTAGACCCGACCGGCCTCGGGCAGCACGGTCGGGCCCTTCACGTACGGGTTCTGCACCGGGTTGATGTCGATGGCGGTTCCGTAGGCGTGCTCCGACCATGAACTGCCGCCGGTGACCGGGCGGCAGTTGAAGGCGCTCGTGTTGTTCGCGGCCATCGACGCGTCGTCGTCGCCCCCGTACGCGTCGATCGGCTCCATCCGCTCGATCGGAAAGCCCACGGCGTAGAGATCCGCGAACACCGCGACGACGGTGTCGGCGTGATCGGCATGCACCACGAGCCGGCCGGTGTGGACGGCACCGTCGAAGCCCCAGTGCGTCAGGGTGAGCAGGCGCAGTTGCTCGACGGCGACGGGACAACCCTCGTGCCACGACGCGGCGACGTCGTCGGCCGTGATCGTCGCCACCGACGAGGCGAAGGGAGGGGGCGCAGGCGGCGGATCGGTCGGCGGGGTGGCGGGGGGCGAGCTCGACGGCGGCGCCGTCGTGGCGATCGCAGTCGTCGTCGTGACCGTCGTGCTCGGCGCGCTCGTCGTCGACGAGGACCCGAGCGTGGTCGTCGTCCTCGTCGTGTCCCCTTCGGCGGGTGAGCCCTCTTGGCCTCCGGCCCCACCACAAGCGGCCGCGCACAGAAGAGCCGCGGCGCAGCGCAGCCGGCGCGTCATGTCCGAAGTCTCGCACCGTGGTCGGCATCGGCTGGCGTGGCGGACCGGGCGCGCCCCAACATTGGGTGGTGAGCGACGTCGTATGGACCCCCAGCCCGTTCGTCGGTGCCATCCAGCCGATCACCGAGTCCGATGACGAGATCCGGCTCGCACTCGAGGAGGCCGAGGTCCCGCCGCTGCTGCCTGCGCTCGCCTATCTCACCGGCGACCTGTCGCTACTGCGAGAGGATCTCCGGCCGGACCCCATGCTCCTGGGCATGCCGCAGGGCGGCCTCACCGACGACCAACTGGCCGACGCTCGGGCCCTTGCCCTCGACGCGCTGATCCGTTTCCGCGACCGCGGTTGCGTACCGGCCCCCCCGCCCAACGGCGCCGACCTGCTCCGCATCATGGAGGCGGCGGTCGGCGGCGGCGACATGGAGGACTACCTCCCGCTGCTCGAAGAGGAGTTGTCGGTACGAGGTGCCGACCGGCGCGCCCCAGAGTGGACAAAGGATGACGTGGCGCCCGACGTCGAGTTCAGCGTCGCCATCGTCGGCGCCGGCATGTCGGGTCTGCTGGCCGCCCACCGCCTGCAGCAAGCCGGCATCCCGTTCGTCGTGCTGGAGAAGAACCGCGACGTGGGCGGCACCTGGTTCGAGAACAGCTATCCCGGCTGCCGCGTCGACAACCCCAACCACAACTACAGCTATTCGTTCGCCCAGCGGCACGACTGGCCGCTGCACTTCTCGACGCAGGACGTGCTACTCGACTATCTCCGCCACTGCGCGGATGCGTTCGGTCTCCGCGAGTACATCCGCTTCAGCACCGAAGTGCTCGAAGCCACGTGGTCGGACACCGATCGGCGATGGGCCGTCCGGGTCCGGACCCCCGACGGCCACGACGAGACGATCGAGGCGAGCGCGGTGATCAGCGCGGTCGGACAGCTCAATCGTCCGCTCCTGCCCGACATCGTCGGGCGCGAGTCATTCGAGGGGCCGAGCTTCCACTCGGCGCGCTGGGATCACGGTCTCGACCTCACGGGCAAGCGGGTTGCAGTAATCGGCACCGGCGCCAGCGCGGTGCAGTTCATCCCCGAGATCGCGCCCGAGGTCGGCGAACTGATCGTGTTCCAGCGCACGCCGCCGTGGTTCGGGCCGACCCCCGACTACCACGACGAGGTGGAGCCCGGGCTGCGATGGCTGTACGGCCACGTGCCTTCGTACAGCGAGTGGAACCGGTTCTGGATCTTCTGGCGCATGGGCGACGGCGCGCTGGCCAACGTGCGGGTCGACGACGAGTGGGAGCCGAAAGGCCTAGCCGTCAGCGCCTTGAACGATTTCGTGCGCGTGATGCTGACCGAGTACATCAACGCGGAGTTCGCGGACCGGCCCGACCTGCTGCCCGCGGTCGTGCCCGGCTACCCGCCGGGGGCGAAACGGATGCTCCGCGACAACGGGGTGTGGGCCGGCACGCTTCGACGCGGCAACGTCCGTCTCGTCACCGACACCATCCGCCAGATCACGCCGAAGGGCATTGTCACCGTCGATGGTGAAGAGCACCCGGTCGACGTCATCATCTACGGCACCGGCTTCCAGGCGTCGAAGTTCCTGACGCCGATAACCGTCACCGGGGTCGGCGGCATCGACCTGCACGAGCAGTGGAACGGCGACGCTCGGGCCTACCTCGGTGTCGCCGTGCCCGGCTTTCCGAACCTGTTCTGCCTGTACGGTCCCAACACGAACATCGTCGTGAACGGCAGCATCGTCTACTTCTCCGAATGTGGTGTGCGCTACATCCTCGGATGCCTCAAGCTGCTGCTCGGCACCGGGCACCGCGCCATCGAGGTCCGCAAGGACGTCCACGACGAGTTCAACGAACGCGTCGATGCCGAGAACCGGGCGATGGCGTGGGGCTGGTCCGACGTGAACAGCTGGTACAAGAACGATCGCGGCCGCGTCGCCCAGAACTGGCCGTTCACGCTCCTCGAGTATTGGAGGCAGACCTTGGTCCCGAACCCGGACGACTTCCAGCTCCTCGACTGACCCGTGCACAAATACGTGATCATGGGCGTGCAAGGGAGCGGGAAGGGCACCCAGGCCAAATTGCTCGCCCAGGACTTCGACTTGGTCCACATCAGCGTGGGCGACATCTTCCGGTGGAACGTGCAGTACCACACCAAGATCGGCGCGCAGGTGCGCCGGACGATGGCGGTCGGCGAGCTGGTCGACGACGAGTTGGTGGAGTCGGTCGTGCGGGACCGGCTCACGCTGCACGACTGGAACTACGGCTTCATCGTCGATGGCTTCCCGCGCAACGTGCGCCAAGCCGGGTTCTTCCTCGAGAGCTACGACATCGACGCGGTGATCCTGCTCGACATGCCGGACGAGGAGGTGATGCAGCGGGTGCTCGCCCGCCGGCTCTGTTCGGGGTGCGGGCTCGACTACAACCTCATCGCCCACCGGCCCGAGCAGCCCGACACGTGTGACGTGTGCGGCAGTCCCCTCGTCGGCCGCGAGGACGACAACCCCGAGGCGGTGGCCGCCCGCGTCCGCGACTACCGCGAGAAGACGCAGCCGATCATCGAGCTGTTCGAGCGCAAGGAGTTCGTCGCGGTCGTCGACGCCACCCGCTCGGTCGACGAGGTGCGCGCCGACGTGCGGGCGAAGCTCGGACTCTGACTCTGGTCGGGTGCACGTCGTGCCGGTTCGCCGGGGCTTGGCCTTCGGCCTCGCTTCGGCACTCAGGCGTAGGTGCGGATCAGGGCGAGGACGCGGCCGGCGTCCGGGCCGTCGCCCGTCAACCCGGTGTCCTCCGGTGCCACCCTCCGGCCTGCGACCGCGCACAGCTCGGCGGCGTCGCCCCGAATCGTCGTCAACGGTTTCGTGTCGGGGACGAACGACCACTCATCGCCGGATGGCCCTCGCAAGTGAAGGGCGACCGGGCCGGCGAGCTCGCGACCGGCCCGAGCGAACGCATAGGGGAGCGTGCGCCAGGCGAGGCGGGCGATCTCGCGGAGCCGGTCCGTGGGGAGGAGCGCGAGGCCGAGCGCGTCGGCGACGTCGCCGGTGTGGATCCAGGTCTCGGCCAACCGCGTCGTCGCGAGCGTGCGGGCCGACAGCTCGCCGGCCACCCACACGACGCGGGTGCGGGGATCGCACGCCAACAGCGCGTCGCTCACGTCCTTCGCGCCGGTCTCCCATCGGTCGCGCACCGCGGCCGCCGGCAGGTCGCGCTCGCGGTCGACCATCGCGGCCGCGCCGTCGTCGACGTCGGTTGCCGGGCGGATCCCGGCGGTGAGCGCGACGAGAACCTCGGGATACCGCCCTTGCGCGCTTCCCAACGCGAGCTCGTTCGTCTGCGCCAGGTGGAGGACCACGTCACGCACGTCCCAGCCCTCGCACCGGGTATCTCGCTGCCAACCGGCGTCATCGAGCGTGGCGAGGAGGGCGGTCAGCTCGGCCTGCTGCTCCGCGAGAGCGGCGACGATCGCCTCCATCAGCGACCCGTGGCGTGCGGGGCGTCGCCGACGAGGGTGACTCGATGCAAGACGCGCGCTTGGTCGCCGTAGTCGCGCACGCCGAGATGCATCGTCGAGCGGTTGTCCCAGAAGACGACATCGCCGGTGTGCCAACGGTGGCGGAAGGTGTGCTCGGCCGAGGTCGCATGCCGGTACAGAAGGCCGAGCAGGGCTTCGCTCTCGAGACGCGACAGCCCGATGATGCGGGTCGTGAACGTCGGGTTCACGAACAGGCCCTCGCGCCCGGATTCCGGATGGACGCGCACGACAGGATGGCGAACCGGCTCGAGCACCGTGAAGCGACGGCCCGACCACTGGCCGCCCTCGGGATGGTCGCGGAGGAACCGAGCGAACTCGGCCCGGCCGTCGTGCTCGGCCTCGAGGCCGTCGACCAGGCGGCGCAGCGGAGCGCTCAAGGAGGCATAGGCCGACTGCATGTCGGCGAAGGCGGTGTCGCCTCCGACCGGGGGGATGACCGCGCCCGAAAGCAACGACCCGAGCGGCGGGTCGGGCATGAACGAGACATCGGTGTGCCATGTGTCGTTCTCGTACTCGTCCCGGTATCGGGGATCCGACCGCGACCGGATGGCATCGATCTCGAGCACTTCCGGGTGCTGGCCGTCGATCGGCGGGAGAACCGGATGGGCGACGGTCAGCGGGCCGAACCGTCGTCCGGCGGACGCCAGCGCGTCGGGCGACAGGTGCTGGCCCGGGAAGACGAGGACCTTGTGCTCGACGAGCGCGGCGCGCACCGCGGTGATGGCCGCGTCCTCGAGCGGGGCTGCGAGCGAGATGCCGTCGACTTCAGCTCCGATCGTGGCCCCGAGAGGCCGGATCGACACAGTGGCATTGGCGCTCAATGGGTCTCCCGGGAAGCCGATCGACTTGATCCCGTTTGTAGCGGAAGCCGCGCTCCTGCGGCAATGCCGTCACCGCTCCGCGTTCACGCGGGCGGCGTCGCGGCGATCGGCGCGAGTGCTCGCCCAGATCGTCACGAACAGCACGCCGGCGATGACCGCCAGGCTGACCCACGTCGGCACGTGGACCACCTCGACGATGAGCATCTTCACGCCGACGAAGCCGAGGATCACGGCCAAGCCTCGGTTGAGGTAGCGGAAGCGATCGGCCACGCCCGCCAGGCAGAAGTACAGAGCCCGCAACCCGAGGATGGCGAACGCGTTCGATGCAAACACGATGAACGGCTCGCGGGAGACGGCGAGGATGGCGGGAATCGAGTCGACCGCGAACACGACGTCGGTCGTCTCGATCAGTACGAGGACTGCGAAGAGCGGCGTCGCGAGCCGTACGCCGGTGCGTCGCGTGAACAGTCTCTGGCCGTCGTACTCGGAGCTCGAGGGCACGACCCGGCGCACGAGCTTGAACACCGGGTTGTGCTCGGGGTGCACCTCCGTGCCCGCGTGGCGGGCGATCTTCACCGCGGTGAAGAGCAAGAACGCGCCGAACACGTAGAGGATCCACTCGAAGGTCTCGAGCAGCGCGACGCCAGCGAAGATGAAGATCGCCCTGAGCACGAGCGCGCCGAAGATGCCCCAGAACAGAACGCGGAACTGGTACCGGGTCGGCACCGAGAAGTAGCTGAAGATGACCGCCCACACGAAGACGTTGTCGATCGACAGGCTCTTCTCGATCAGATACCCGGAGAGGTACTCGCCGGCGGCGGTCCCCCCCTGCCACCACGCCAACACCAGCGTGAAGGCGAGCCCGATGGCGATCCACACGGCGGACTCGATCCCCGCCTCGCGGAAGCTGATGTCGTGCGGGGTCCGGTGCACGAGCACGAGGTCGGCGAGCAGCATCACGACGATCGTCCCGACGAGCGCAGCCCACGCCCAGAGCGGAACGCCAAACGACGCAAAGTCCTCAACAGCAGCAGCAAAGGACATGAACGACTCCACAGAGTTGAGAAGGGGACTCAGAGTGCAAACGCGAGGCTCGAGGGCCGAGCGCCGGCGACCGGGACGCCCTCCAGCCGGCCGACCAGAGGTACAGCCTGCCGATGGACCGGGATGACTCGCAGCGGGAGGCCGCGGGTGCAGCGACGGTCGATCAGGCCTCGGGCGGGGGGCCCCGTGTGGGCGAGGGCGCGCGGTGTCGTCGCACCGCCGGCACGACCTGCGGCTGGCGGGTCCAGCGCGTGGCCCGGTGCAGCCGCGGCCGGAGGCGCACCGCGACCGGTCGGGTCCGGTGGACACTCTTTCTCAGTCGGCTTGCCACGGTCACTTCGACTGTGGTCGCCGCTTCTGTGGCTCCGGCTTCGTTGACGGCCGCGCCGAATCCGCCGACGAGCAGCAGCACGATGACGGCGGCGCGGGCAAGGACGTAGAGCGGGCGCGAACGCAGCACGATCATGCCGAGGCTATAGGTGGTGGGCCGCGTTCAGGGCGCGTACGTGGACGTCAGCTCGGCCCCGATCCGGGCGAGCTGCTCTCGCAGCTCGGCGGGCTCGACGATCTCGACCGCCCCGCCGAAACCGGCGAGCTCGCCGGCGAGGGCGCGGATGCTGTGGCCTCGCAGCTCCACCTCCACCCGGCCGTCGGCCGTCGCCGCGCCGAAGCGCACGCGGGTGCCGAACGAGTAGCGGCACAGGCCGACGAACTCGGGCGCCATGAAGGCGCGGGCCCGCAACGGCGACCGGCGCTGGTCGATCTCGTCGGCGATGAGCCGCCAGGCATCGGCGAGGTCGAAGCCCTCCGGTCGGACGACGGGCCGGCCGGTGCCCTCGACCGAGGTGACCCGATCGACCCGGAACGTCCGCATGCCGGCCTCGGTGTCCGCGACGAGATACCAGACCGAACCCTTCGCTGCGAGTCCCAGCGGGTGGACGACGCGTGTGCTCGGCTCACGGTTGCGCGCGACATAGCCGAGGGTGATCTGCTCGCTCTCGATGACGGCGCGCTGGACGGCGTCGAAGTGAGGCGGCATCGGTCGTGTCTGGGCCGGTTGGTCCCAGCCCGTGGGGTCGATGACCACCGCGTTCGATGCCGCCTCGGCGTGGGTGCGGAACGACTCGGGGAGGGCCCGCACCAGCTTCCGCAACGCGGCCTTGACCTCTGGCGTCGCCGACGCCGGTCCGGCCACCAAGAACAACGCCCGGGCCTCGGGGGCCGTGAGGCCGCTGAGGTCGGTACGGCCGCCGCCGGCAAGCTGCCAGCCACCGTTGCGCCCTTGGCGTGAGTAGATAGGGATCCCGGCGACGCCGAGGGCGTCGAGATCGCGGCGGGCCGTGCGCTCGGAGATCTCGAGTTCGGCGGCGATCTCGGCCGCGGTCACCTGGCCGCGGGCTTGGAGGAGGAGGAGAATCGCCACGAGCCGGTCGGCGCGCACGTGGCAATCGTTTCAGAGAAAACCGGTCAGAGGGTGACCGGTTCGCGAGAGCACGGTGCTCGCATGAACAGCACAACCACACGTCCTCAGGTCGACACGGACATCCGAGCGCTCTTCGCGGACGCCGTGGCCACCGGCGCCACGGTCATCGCCAACATCCGGCCCGACCAGCTCGACGCTCCTACGCCGTGCCCCGACTTCGACGTGCGTCAGCTGACGGCGCATCTCGTCGAAGTGCTTCACCGCGTCACCCGGATCGGGCGGGGCGAAGACCCGTTCGGACGCCCGCCCACCCCGCCGCTGAGCGACGACGGCTGGCTCGAGGCGTGGACGGCTGCCGGCGACGACGTCCGGACGGCGTGGACCGACGACGCGACGCTCACCCGCACCGTCGTCCTCCCGTGGTCGCAACAGTCCGGCGCCGACACGCTGGCCACCTTCGCCAGCGAGGTTTCGGTCCACACGTGGGATCTCGCCACCGCCACCGGCCAGCGCCCCCAGTGGAATCCGGCGGTGCTCGAAGCGGCGCTCGCGGCGATCACGGCCGTCCTGCCCGCGGCCACCGGCCGGCTCGACTCGTTCGAGGCGCTACGGGCTCAGCTGCCCGAGCAGTTCCGCAACGCGACCCCGCCCTTCGCCGACGCCGTCCCCGTCGCCGACGACGCGGCTCTTATCGACCGCCTCGTTGCCTGGAACGGCCGCCGGCCCTGACCCCTCCGACGGAAGCCGAAGGCTTCGCGGCGTAGCCCCGGGCTTTCGGCTTCTGCTGGGACGCGCGCCGGGGCTCGTGCTTCGGCGCGCGCTTCGCCGAGTGTTCGTGCGCAGGGCGCGACGGCGGGGCCGGAAGGCTGGGCGCGTCGTCGATGCGCTGGACGACACCGAGGGCCCGCTGGAGGGCGGTGACGTCCTTGCGTTTCTCGGCGGTCACGAACGTGACCACGGATCCGGTCGCGCCCGCTCGCCCCGTTCGGCCCGAGCGGTGGACGTAGTCCTTTGAGTCGGCGGGCGGGTCGAAGTGGACCACACACGACACTTCGTCGACGTGGATGCCGCGGGCGGCGACATCGGTGGCGACGAGACAGTCGGCCCGCCCGGCGGTGAACGCGGCGATCGCCCGGTCGCGCTGCGACTGGGTGCGGTCGCCGTGAAGGGCGACGGCCTTGATGCCGTGAGGCAGGAGCTGGCGGGCAACCCGGTCGGCCGAATGGCGGGTCCGGCAGAACACGATCGTACGGCCGCGGGAGGCGACGACGGCGGCCGCGAGCGACACCCGGCCGGCCGCATCGACCCGCCAGAACTCATGGTCGACCTCACCGTCGGGCTGCGCGGCGCCCGCCACGTCGTGGCGGCCGGGTTTGCGCTGGTAGCGCTTGACCACGGCGTCAACCTCGCGGTCGAGGGTGGCAGAGAACAGAAGGGTCTGGCGATCGTCGGGCGTGCGATCGAGGATCCGCCGCACTGCGGGCAGGAAGCCCATGTCGGCCATGCGGTCGGCCTCATCGAGGACGACGAAGCGAGCATCGTCGAGCCGGATGGTGCCCGAGGCGATCAGATCCTCGAGCCGGCCGGGGCAGGCCACGACGACCTCGACGCCGCGCGAGAGCGCCCGCCGTTGCGCCTCGTAGCCGACGCCGCCATAGATGGCGACCGAGCGGACTCCATCGCGGGCGCCGAGCCATGCCAGCTCGCCCTGTACTTGAGCGGCGAGCTCCCGAGTGGGCACCAGCACGAGGGCGGTCGGCCGGTGGGGGCGGGCCTTTGCACTCCGCGCGACGAGCGCGAGGCCGAACACCAGGGTCTTGCCCGAACCCGTCGGGGCGCGGCCGCACAGGTCGCGCCCGGCGAGCGCATCGGGCAGGCACGCGGTCTGGATGGGGAAAGGAGTCGTGATCCCGTGCGCCGACAGGCGAGCGGTGAGCGCGGCGGGTACGCCGAGCTCCGTGAAGGCAGACATGACGAAGAACTCCGAACTGAAGTGGGGGAGCGGGTCGAGACGAAGAGACCTCGCTGCGACCCCGACCGGCAGGTGGCCGGGCGAATGAGCCAGGTTAGCGCAATTGGTCCCCACCCCCTCGCTTCTGTCGGCAGTTATCGACCCATTGATGCAGTAACTGCCGACAGAACGCCGGATGTTGGGCGGCGTGTCCACCCGCCTCCATGGGTCCGCCTTGACCGTCGTCGCGGAGGGTAGACCGAAACGCCATGGGTGACGCGCGCACGAGGGCCTATCGCAGCGGTGAGCTGGCGGCTGAAGGCTTCCCGGTGGCCGACGTCTCTGACTACCTCGACCAGAAGGACACCCTCGTGTGGGTGGACATCTGCGAGCCGTGTGAAGCCGATCTCGACGAGCTCGCGGCCGAGCTCGGGCTCCACGAGCTCGCGGTCGAGGACGCTCTGAGCGAGCATCAGCGGCCGAAGCTCGATCGCTACGACACGCACCTCTTCCTGTCGTGTCATGCCGTGCGCGTCGACAGCGAGGGAGGCGATCTCCAGTCCAGCGAGATCGACGCGTTCGTGCACGAGCGTTGGCTCGTCACCGTCCGCAAGGACCAGGACTTCTCGATGGAACCCGTCGTGCAGCGATGGGATGCGTCGTCCCAGCTCGCCCGCCACGGCGTCGGCTTCCTGCTGTACGGGCTGCTCGACATCGTCGTGGACGGCTACTTCGAAGCCGTCTCTGCGTTCGATGAGTACTACGACGACGTGAGCGAGGCGATCTTCGCGGACCGGCCCCTCGCCCCCGGCGAGCAACGGGCGTGGTTCCAGATGCGCCGCGCCCTCGTGCACTTTCACCGCTTGGTCGTGCCGATGCGCGAGGCCATCAGCAGCTTGATGCGGCGCGAGCACGGCGCGGTGGTCGACGCTCTCTATCCGTACTTTCAGGACGTGTACGACCACATCCTGCGGGTGAGCGAATCGACCGACTCGCTGCGCGACCTCGTGAGCACGATCGTGGAGACGAACCTGAGCCTGCGCGACTACCGCCAGAACGTCGTCATGAAGAAGGTTACGAGCTGGGCGGCCATCGTCGCGGTTCCGACGCTCATCACGGGCTACTACGGCATGAACGTCCCGTACCCGGGCTTCGGCCAGACGTCGGGCGTCTGGGTGTCGTCGGCGCTGTGCGCGGTGTTGCCCCTTTCCCTCTACGTCCTGTTCCGCCGGCGCGAGTGGCTATAGCCACTACCAGCCGTGTCAATCCCGGGCCGCCGCCGCGGCGCGGACGTCGGGGTCGGAGTCGAGGTGGCCGAGCGCGGCAAGGGCATCGACGGGGGTGGCGGGGTTGGCCGCGACGAGGCGCCGCGTCGTGACGAGGTCGCTCCGAGCGAGGGCGGCCAGCCGGCTGGCCGGCGTTGCGGGGTCGGCGGCTTCGACGGCCTCGGCGCGCGGGCGGAGCCTCGGGTTGGCGATAGCCGCCTCGCGCACGCTGGCGGCGCGATCGCGCGCGAGCCGCTCGAGGACGGCGACGGGCGCGTCGGTGCGCGCAGCGATGGCGCCGCGGACTCGGCCGGATTCATGCCGGGCCAACGCGCGCACGACCTCTGGAGGCACCCGGCCGCGCCGCGCCGCGACGGCTTCGCACACGGAGATGTCGGTGTCCGTGGAGAGACGGACGACCGCCGCCGGTGGCGTCGCCGGCCTGCCGGCCACGATCTGGCGGACGAGCGCGTCCGGGTGTTCGGCCAAGTGCGCCAGCACGTCCGGCTGGCGGGCGAGACGCGCGGCCAGCGAGGCGACGCCCGGCGACGGCGATGCGGCTAGCGCGGCGCCAAGGCGGACCTGAAGGCCGCTCGGAAGCGCCTCGGGCCAGTCGCCGTCCGGGGCCGGCGCGATCGTGCCTGACACCGCCTTCACGCACCACGCCGCTGCGTCCTCGGCGCCGGCCTGGTGCAGGCAGGCTGCTGCGGCCACGAGCGGGTCGACGTGACGCGACAACCTTCGGCGTACCGCGGGCGTCGCGGCCGGGTTGACGGCGACGAGCGCAGCCAGGTCGGCGCGGCGCTCGGCCAGGGCGGCGAGGGCCGCGGGCGGTGTGCCGGGGTCGGCGGCGATGGCGCCAAGCCGCGCCGTGACGCCCTCCCACCCTCCGCTCAGGGCGGCGAGCGGCCCGGCCGCCCGGGCCGCCCAACGGCGCCAGGTGCCGCCCAGCCATCGAGGTGACACGGCGAGGGCGCCCGCGGGCCCGGCGACCGCCATCCGCCGCCAGAGCCGCGCGACCGGAGCGGGCCGGGCGATGCCTGCCACGCGCCACGCGGTCGCCCACGGTCCGGTGGGATCGAGGACCGACGTCGGTGGCCGGGTCGCGGCCAGACCAGACGCGTCGACCGGCACGATGACGTCGTGCACACCGACGCCGACGGTCGCCGATCGGACGAGGAGGAGCGCAAGGGTGAGGGGACTCACTTCGGAGGCGAGCGCGTCGGCCAAGCGATCGTCGTCGCGTTCGGCGAGATCGGCCAGCGCGCCAGCTACGGCCGAGGCGGCCCGCGCCACCCGACGCAGCGTCGCGGTCGCGGAAGTGCCACCCGTCCACGACCGTCCTCGCCGCCGGCGCGGCGGCGCATCGAGGCTGAGGAGACGGAGGGTCGCGGACTCGGCGGCGAGCGCTGAGGGCAGCGCGGCGACCGCGGCGCCGATCCAGTCGGTCGCGACCAACGACCACAGCGCCCCGGTGCCGTCGACGAGAGCGGCGGCCACAACCTCGCGTCGCTGATCGCCGGCGGTCCGGACGATCGAGGCCGCGGTCGCCGCGGCCGTCCGGTCCCGCGCACCGCACGCGGCGCCCAGTCGCAGCAGCGCGCTCAGGTCCGCTTGCGCCAGCGCGGCGGCGCTGGCGCGTTCGACGGCCTCGGCGATCACGGGCCGGCGGGCGCGGTCGGTGGCGCCACCGCCGCCGCCGCCCCGCGGGTGGCGCGGTCCGGGTCGAGTCCGCGGCGGCCAGGGCCGGGTCGGCGCGTCGAGCGTCCCGACGAGGCGCTCGACGGCGCCGGCGATGGCGCGGGTCGGCTCGGCATTGAACCTCGCCTTGCACTCGGCGAGCCAGTACTTCTCGTCACCCGGACTCAGCTCGAGGTTGAGCACGGGCACGTCGTCGTCCCGGCACAGCGTGAACACGAAGGTGCGGCCGGTCCGTACGTCGTCCACGTAGCCGCCGATGCAATTGGCCATCCACGTGCCCCACCCGACGATCTCGTCCGCCTGCCGCGGCACCACGAAGTGAAGGTCGGTGCCGGCCAGAGACCGCCGGTGCAGCGACGCCAGCTCGGGCGGATAGCGGAGGTCGCCCTTCGCCGCGGCGTCACCGACCGCACCCACCGCTAGCAACGCGTCGACGAGGGCCGTCCACGTGCGGGGCGATGACGGATGCTCGGCGCCCAGCCGCACGAGTTGCGCGGCGCCGGCGACGGCGCCGGCCGCCGAGGTGAGCAGTGGCCGCAAGGGATCCGCCGGCGGCTCCGCCGCGGGGTGGAAACAGAACCTGTCCTCCTCGCCGTCGATGTCGATCGACGGAGTGCCAGCCAGCTCCCCGATGAGGTCGGCGAGCTGCGCCAACCACAGGCCATCGAGTGCGTCCTCTACTGCGCCGCCGGCCGCCACCCGTGCCGCAAGCGGCGGGAGTTGGTTGGGCGCGAACCAGTACCGCCACGACCAGCCGACACCTTCGACGGCGCGCCGGGCATCGAGCGCGATGAGCGGGCGCCACCCCAGGCTCGACCACCACGCGGAGGGCCGGTCGGGGGTCGCCCGGCACCACGCCACCGCGTCGTTGACGGCCTCGACGGCTGCCGCCGCCTCCCACCCGACGCCGACGAGGCGCGATCCTCGCTCGGCTGGAGGCCACAAGAGCTCGGCCGGCTCGACCTTCGGCTGAGGTGCGCCGGTCCGGTTCGCCTCTTCCACACGGAGCGTCGTGAGGCGCCGGACCGCGGGACCGGACCATCGCACATCGGCGCCGGATTCGCCGATCTTGTTCAGCAGCGGATCGAGCGCGACGAGCTGGCGGTCGAACTCACCGTCGCGTTCGGCGATGGCGAGCATGACGAGGGCCAAAGCGGCGACCGCGTTCCGCACCCCCTGCTCGAACGCCATGGTGGCGAGCCAGTTGGGTCGCCCGAAGGCAAGGGCGACGGCGTCGCCGCTCAGCCCTTCCAGGTCGGTGGCGAGCGCGGCGCGGAGCCACGCCGACGGTTGTTCCGGTTGTGTCGCCCGCGATCTCCGCCGCCCACGCGCGCTTGTGGGCCCGCGCGGCGACGGCATCGCGATGCCCGGTCACCTCGTGCCAGAGGTCGAGCAGGAGCGTCTGCCGGCGTATCTCGGTGTAGGGCTCGAGGACGTCGCGCAGATGGTCCGCGAAGGGACCGACGGCGACGTCGGGTTCGTCGCCCTCGAGCGCAAGGAGCGGTTCGAGGCGCTCCGGTCCGAGGATCGCGGAGGCGGCAGTGGCGAGTTGGATCGCACCCCATCGGCCGCCCCCCACAGCGTCGGCGAGCGCCCGGCCCACGCGGCGGGTGGCGGCCGCCCCGAACAGGCCGACGGTGACGCGCATCGGGGGACCGAGGGCGGCGATGTCCTCGGGTGCGCCGCTGGCCGTCGCCCGGAGGGCCCGGAGCAGCGCGTCGCGGCGGTCGGCGACGGCGGGGGCCTCGCCGGCGGCGGTGGCGCGGTCCGCGTACGCGGTGCGGAAGCGGCCGGGCAGGTCGACGCCGCCGAAGAGGAGTACAGGCCCGGCCGCGGCCAACAGGTCGTCGAGCGCGGCGAACGCCGAGGCGGCCCGGGCGGCGGACGTGCTCGATGGCCCCACGAGCACGACGTGGTCCCACTGGCCGGCGTCTTCGAGTGCCGCGACGGCGACGGCATCGTCAACGGGGACGACGATGCCCTCGCGCCGAGCCCACGCTCGGCCCGACCCGACCGCCTTGCCGTCGACGTACAGCATCCGCCGATCCTGGCACTCACGTGGAGGACCGGGAGGAGAGCCGTCGATGTGATAGATTTACGATGGTCGATGGATCGACCCTCGCAGATGTGTTGTCGATGGGAGCTACGTCATGGCGACGGCCACGGAGAAACGGACGGTCGCGGGACTCGGCGACGGCGCCTGCTGCACCCCAGTGCTCGCGGCTGCCCTCGACGACCGGGACGCACGCGAGCTCGCCCATGCGTTTGCCGCGCTCGGCGACCCGGTGCGGCTCCGCCTGTTGTCGCTGATCGCGGCGGCGGGCGAGTGCTGCTCGTGTGACCTCGAGGCGCCGCTCGGCAAGGCCCAGCCCACGATCAGTCACCACACGCGGGCACTGGCCGAAGCCGGCTTGATCAGTGGTGAGAAGCGGGGCCGGTGGGTGTGGTGGCAGGTCAGGACGGAGCGGGTGGCCGCCCTGCGCGACGCGCTCGCAGCCCCTGCCTGACCGGCGACACCGTCAAAGTTTGCGGGCGACGTCGCCCGTGCAGATCGCGCCCGGCTCCACGATGATCGCGTTGACACCGCGCAGCCGGAGCTTGATCCCCTCGGGCGAGTTCACGAACCGGGCGGCGTCCAGGCCGAAGCGGGCCGCGAACTTGGCGCAGCCGGTGTGCGGCTTGGCGGTGATCTCGATCACCGCGTCGCCGAGCTTCAGCCGCGTGCCCGGCGGCAGGTTCTCCTCCGACAGGTCGATGTCGACGTAGAGCTGGTCGCCCGCTTCCGCCCACCGCCCCGGCGAATCGTCCCTCGCGATGAGAGCGATCGCCCGGGCGTTCATGATCGTGAGCTGGCGGTCGGCGTCCGCCGGGTCGTCGGGCGCGTGTCGGCTCACACGGCTCCGCCAGGTGTCGCCGACGAGGCCGTCGGCCCGGCTGAGCTCGCCCCGGTCGAGCAGCTCGCGCTCGTCGACGGCCGGGCGGCGCACGATCAATCGCAGCGTGCCCGCGTCGGCGGGCGACGCGCGGACAGCGTCGAGGCCCGCAGCCAAAGCCTCGGTGGTGGGATGGTCCATCCCGTCATCGTGGCCGATGGTCGCGGTGACGGCGAGAGGATTCAGCGTGCCCGCGGGACCGCGGCGCGGAGAACCGCCGCCGTCGCCTCGTCCGCGGGGAAGAACGACTCGATCGACAGCTCGGCCAGGGTGACATCGCGCGACGTGCCGAAGGTCGCCACGGTGCTGAACAGCGCCAGCTCCGGACCGCGGGGCATGCGGATTCGCAAGGGTACGAACAACAGGGCGGCGACATCGACGGCGGTCCTCGACTCCTCCTCGACGCCGGGATAGGCGCGCAGTTCGTCGTACAGCGTGCTGAGACGCTCGTCGGCCGACACCTCGACTTCGCGCTGCAGCCGACCCAGCAGGTGCCCGCTCCACTCGGCCAGGTTGGCGATGCGGGGCGCCAGCCCGTCGGGGTGCAACGTGACCCGCAGGGCGTTGATCGGCGGTGCCAACAACTCAGGAGGGACACCGTCGGTGAGGATCGCCAGTGCGGGGCGGTTCGTAGAGACCACGTCCCAGTGCCGGTTCACGATCACCGCGGGGAACGGCTCGTGCCCCGCGAGGATCGTGTCGAGGGCCGCCCGCACCGGCGCCATCGACTCGTCGTCGAGCGGGGTCTCACGGTACGCCGGCGCGTACCCGGCCGCGAGGAGCAACCCGTTGCGCTCCCGTAGCGGTACCTCGAGGTGACCGGCCAGGTGGAGCAGTAGCTCGCGGCTCGGCTTCGACCGTCCCGTCTCGACGAAACTCAGGTGGCGGGCGGAGACCTCGGCCGCTACAGCGAGGTCGAGCTGGCTGAGCCGGCGTCGCTGCCGCCAGTCACGGAGCAGCCGACCGACCCCCGGCGCATGCGTTGCAACGGCCATCGGGTCGACCCTAACGCCCGCCCGTTCCGTGCACCCCTACCTCTGAGGTAATCGCTCTCGGCGCTGCGCTCGTTCAGTGTCGACGGTGGAGTATCCACATACGAGACGAAGGAGCAGCCACGTGAGCGACGTGACCGCGACGGTAGACACCTACCTCACGATGTTGAACGAGACCGACCCTGCCCGGCGCGCCATCCTGGTCGCGGAGGTCTGGACCGAGGACGGCCGCTGGATCGATCCGCCCATCGATGGCGAAGGGCACGCCGGCATCAACGACATGCTCGAGACCATCCACGGGCAGTTCCCGGGGCACACGTTCCGGCGGACGAGCGCCATCGACGCCCATCACGACTACCTCCGCTTCGCATGGGAGCTCGTCGCGCCGGACGGGGGCGTGACGGTCGTCGGCCTCGACGTCGGCGAGCTCTCGCCCGACGGCCGACTTCGCCGGATCACCGGCTTCCTCGGCGACCTCGCGGCTGAGGCCGCGGCCTGAACCCGGATCGCTTGAGACCCTGCCCGAACCGCAGGGTCTCAGGCGTGGGCCAACGTCAGGAGGAACTCGATCTCGCCGGTGTCACCGACGCTCGCGGGGCCGCCGCTCGGGTTGTCGATGCCGTAGTCGCTGAAGGTGACGGGGATGGTGCCGTTCAGCTCGACGGTGTCGCCGTTGCGGCGCGCGGTCAGCTCGAAGGTCACCGACTTCGTCACGCCATGGAGAGTGAGGTTCCCCGTCGCCGAGACGGTGATCTCTTCGAGATCGTCGGGGACGCCGTCGAGCGTGATCGGCTGGGTCAGCTCGAACGTGGCCGTCGGGTACGTCGACGTATCCATGATGCGGTTCTGGAACTGGCCGTCGCGCCGGCTCTCGTCACTCGAGACCGTCGTGAGGTCCACCTCGAAGCTGGCGATCGCGATGGTGGTCCCGTCGATGACGAACTCGCCGGTGACGTCACTCGTGCGCCCCACGGCGGTCGTGCTCTGTCCGAACAGGACCTCGGCCACCCGGTAGCCCGCTTCGCTGGAGCCGCTCACCGTCCAGGTGCCGTCGATGGAACTGGCCGCGCCGGCGGAACTGGCGGACTCGCCGTCTGAGGAGAAGGTCAGCGGTGCGGGTGGATCGCCTTGGATGAAGTGGATGTAGACGTACGGCGCGACCACGGCCAGGAGGAACGCGAGGACGGGGACCGCGATCAACCAGGTGCGGGTACGGCGGAGAAATGCTCGAACCTTCATGGTCGCCACTTTCGGATATGAACCTGGGAGTCGGCTGAGAGCGCGGAAGGAGATACGGCAGAGCGGGCTGTGCGGTTCATCGCGCAGGGTGACAAGGAAACGAGCGCTCGTTTAACTTCGAGAACCCCGATCAAGAGAAGGCATTGATATGCATGCCGTCGAGGACCTTCCGGCTGTAGCGGGCGATGTGGTGGAGGACCTGCGCGCTTGGCTCGAGGAGCACCGGGATCCCGTGACGACACCCGCTCTGTACGCGCCGGCGCCACCCATGTTTGGCGGCACCGACCAGATCCAACGCAACGTCATCGGCGAACGGGTTCTCGGGCGTCCGAACGAGCCGAACGACGACAAGGTCGTGCCCTTCTCCTCGTTGCCCAAGAAGGCCTGATGTGGCGCCGCGTGCGTGCGGCCGACGCGGAGGTGATGCAGCAGCGCGCCGCGGCTGCGCTGCGGGAGCGAGGGCTCCGGGCCGGTGATCGCGTCGCGGTCGCGGCGGACAGCTCGCCGGCCGTGCTGTGCACGATGCTCGGTGCGCTGCGCGCCGGCATCGTGCCCGTCCCCCTCAACCCCGCCCTTCTCGTCGACGAGCAGGCGGCGCTGCTCGCCGACGCCGACCCTGCGCTCGTCCTCCGCCACGCGGACGTGGAGGTGTTGCTCGCGACCACGGACGAGCGCGCGGAGCTGGCGGCCGCGCCGCTCGCCCGGCCGATGCATTACACGTCGGGCACGACGGGTCGGCCGAAGGGCGTGTGGTCCGGGGTGCTCGACGACGTGGCCGCCACGGCCCTGCTGGCCGAGGAGCGAGATCTCTGGGGCTTCGATCCCGCCGACGTCCTGCTCGTCTGCTCGCCGCTCCACCACTCGGCCCCGTTGCGCTTCGCCGCGGGAACGCTGCTCGCGGGCGGCGAGGTGATCATCCTCGACCGGTTCGATGCGGCCGTGGTCCTCGACGTCATCGCGCAGGAACGACCGACGGCGATGTTCTGTGTGCCGACGCATCTCCGGCGCCTCTTCGCGCGGGAGGATCATCCGGCGCTGACGTCGTTCCGCCTGGTCGCCCACGCCGGCGAACCGTGTCCCCAGCCACTCAAGCTCGCGGCTATCGAGTCGTTCCCCCGCGGCTCCGTGTGGGAGTTCTACGGCTCCACCGAAGGCCAGTTCACCGCGTGCTCGTCGGACGAGTGGCTCGAGCGCCCGGGCACCGTTGGGCGGGCGCGCCCGAACCGATCGCTGTCGGTGGACGGCGACGGCGCGATCTGGTGCGAGGTGCCGGGTTACGCCCGCTTCGAGTACTGGCGAGACGCGGCGCGGACGGCGGCCGCATGGCGGGGCGCTGCGTTCACCGTCGGCGACCTCGGCCGGCTCGACGCCGAGGGGTACTTGTTCCTCGACGGCCGCCGCGACGACCTGGTCATCAGCGGCGGCGTCAACGTGTACCCGGCCGAGGTCGAGCAGGCGATCGCGCTCATCCCCGGCGTCGTTGCCGCGGCCGTGTTCGGTGTCGACGACGACCGTTGGGGTCAGCGGGTGTGCGCGGCCGTCGTCGGCGCCGTCAGCCCGAGCGAGGTGGCTGCGCACTGCCGGGACCGGTTGGCGCCCTACAAGTGCCCGAAGGACGTCTTCGTCGTGCCGGAGCTCCCCACCACGTCGGCCGGCAAACTGAAGCGGTCCGCAGTCGCGTCCACCCTCGGTCTGGTCTGATGCGTCACGATCGGGGCCGTGATCCGCGCGGCCATTCGCTGGGCAGGGTTTCTCGGGTTGGCCGTGCTCCTCACGGCCCTGGTGATCGTCGAGTGGGCCAACCGGGGCCACGGGGGCCTGGTTCGCCTACGGGCGCTGGCTGCGCGGGCACGCCGAGCTCACCGACATCGGCGTCCCGGGCTGGCTCGTCTGGGGCGAGCACCTCACCTATGCCGTGGTCCTCGGCTGCGCGCCGGAGGAGGCTGAAGCTCTGTCGCCCCGCTACACGACGGTCCGCTGAGCCGGATCGGGTACTGGCACTAGCGTCGGATCCGTGGGCAGCGACGACGTGGTGCTCCACCTCGACGGTCACGACGTGGCGGTCACCCATCCCGAGAAGGTCTTCTTTGCCGACCGGGGCGAGACGAAGCTCGACCTCGTCAACTACTACCTCGCGGTCGCCGATCCGTTGCTGGCGTGCATGGGCGACCGGCCCACGTTGCTGCAACGCTTCCCGAACGGCGCGGGTGGTCAATCGTTCTTCCAGAAGCGCGTGCCCAAGGACGCGCCGGAGTGGCTCCAGACGCGGGAGGTCAGCACCCCCAACGGGACGCTCTCGAACGCGCTGGTCGCGGCCGACATCGCGCACATCATCTGGGCCGTGAACCTCGGGTGCCTCGGGTTCCACCCGTGGCCATTCCACGAGGACGACGAACGAGTCGACGAGCTGCGCATCGACCTCGACCCTCAGCCCGGCACCGGGTGGCCTCAGGTCAGCGAGGCGGCGCACGAGGTGCACACCTTCTTCACCGAACTGGGCATGGCGAGCTACCCGAAGACCACCGGCAACCGCGGCATCCACGTGTACGTGAAGGTGCCGCCCGAACAGGACTCGTACGTCGTTCGCTCGGCCGCGGTCGCGTTGGCCCGAGAGATGGAGCGCCGCCGCCCCGACCTTCTCACTGCCGCGTGGTGGAAGGAGGAACGGGGCGAGCGCATCTTCGTCGACTACAACCAGAACGCGCCCCACAAGACCGTGTTCGGCGCGTGGTGCGTTCGAGCCCGCGAGGGTGCGCACGTGTCGGGCCCCTTCCGCTGGGACGAGCTCGACGCGATCACGCCCGACGACCTCACCATCGCCACCGTGCCCGCCCGGCTCGCGGCCGAGGGCGACCCGTGGGCCGCGATGTACGACGACCCGCAGCCGCTCGCTCCCCTGCTCGAGTACCACGAGCGGGACCGTGCCGCCGGCCTGCACGACGCGCCGTGGCCGCCGGTGTACCCGAAGCAGCCCGACGAACCGCCCCGCGTCGCCCCGAGCCGCGCCCGCAAGTCCTAACCCCCGCGTTCTCGACGCTGAGGGGGACGGAAATCGTCCCCGTCAGCCTCGAGAATGGATTGGGGACGCCTCGTCGCCAAGCTCGCTACGCGGTGGCCGCGCCGGCGTCACGCCGCGCCCTGCCGAAGGTCGTCAGGAGCAGACAGGCCGCGGTCTGCGCGAGGACCGCTGGCGCGAGTACGGGCGATGGTCCGACGGACTCAGTGAGCGCGGCCCACCATCGCGACAGTGGCGACATGGCGGCCCACTTGACCGCGTAGCGGAAGTCGAGCGGGCCGGCGTCGTAATTGGCGCGGACGTGGGCGTAGACGCCGTAGGCGGCGGCGGTGGCCGCGATCGCCGCGACGACGCGCACGACTCGCACGACCACTGCCGATGGTCGGGTGATCACCGCCGCCAGCGCAAGACCGAGACCTGCGAGCACGAACCAGGGGATGACTTGCGCGGGCGTGGACCAGTGCCGGAGCAGCGCCAGCTCGATCGTGGTGAACGCGATCCCCGCAGCCGCGAGCGCCGCGAAGCCCCGCTGGAACCACGTACGCCAGCGATCGTCACTCACAGGCTCAGGGTGGCGACGATGGCGTCGACGACCTCGCTCGACGGGTTGTACTTGGCCAGTTCCTGGCGGAGCTTGGCGAAGGTGGGGTCGTCCGTGGGGTATGGGCGATACTCGGCCACCTCACGCGCCCAGCGGGATGCGCTCGGGACGCCCGCCGCATCGAAGGCCGCGGTGAGCTCGGCGACGGTTGCGGTGTTGGCGTCGACGGTGCTGGCGTCCGCGGCGTCGGCGGTCGTCGCATCGGTGGATGCCGCCGTCGTCACGGTGGGTTGGGTCGCGGTGGTGGCGCTGCTGCCACCGCACGCGGCGACGGTCAGCAGCCCGCCGACCGTGAGCGCGGCCAATCGCAGGAGGGTTCGGTGTGTGGGCATGACCGGCACGGTGCCGACCAGGTCTGAGACCGTGCTGTGAGGAGGGTCCGAGGTTGCTGGGAGCCGACGCGCAGAAGGTGCGGGGCAGCGAGACGGAACGGGGGGATACGAGAGACAAGCCGTCCGTATCCGGAGGCAGCACCGCCTGCTCGTTCGCCAGCCCGACGGCGCGTACCGCACGGAGCATCCGGCTCGAGCGACCGCCAGAGCGTGGGGCCGGGTTCGCCGGCCGAGCGCGGCATTCGCCCGCGGCCGGCGGGCGTGGGCATGATGCGCCGATGCGCATCGGTATCAACGGCTCGAGCCTGGTCGCCCTGGGGGCGCCCCTGACCCAGATGATCGACCACGCGGCCGAGGCCGAGGCCGCGGGCTTTTCGTCGTGGTGGCTCGCGCAGCTCGCGGTACCGGACGCCCTCACCGCCATCGCCATGATGGGTGAGCGGACGAGCACCATCGAGATCGGCACCGCGGTCATCGCGACGTGGCCGCGGCATCCCTTGATGCTCGCCGCGCAGGCGCTCACGGTGCAGGAGGCGATCGGCAACCGGCTGGCGCTCGGCATCGGACTCGCCCACAAGCCCAGCGTCGAGTCCACGCTCAAGATCCCGTTCGTCCGGCCGGCTCGGCACATGGACGAGTACCTCTCCGTGCTGCTCCCCGCGATGATCGATCGGAAGGTCAGCTTCACGGGCGACATCTGGTCGGCCGAGGTCGACGGGGTCGGCGGCGCACTCGGCGCCACCGCGCCGGCGGTGTTGCTCGCGGCCATGGGTCCGCGCATGCTGCGGCTCGCGGGCGCCCGCACCGACGGGACGATCCTGTGGCTGAGCGGGCCCAAGGCGATCGCCAACCAGATCAAGCCCGCGATCGACGCAGCCGCCGACGCGGCGGGCCGGCCGGCTCCGCGCATCGTTGCGAGCGTCCCGATCTGCGTGACGAGCAAACCCGATCAGGTGCGCCAAGTGATCGCCGCCGTCCTCGATGGTTACAACGACCTCCCGTCGTACCGAGGCGTGATGGACGCCGAAGGCGTGGCTGGCCCCGCGGATGTGTCGATCGTCGGCGGCGCGGACGAAGTGCGGGCGGGTCTGGCTGCGTTCGCCGACGCCGGGGCGACCGACTTCGCTGCGCTCGAGTTCTTCACGGACGGCGACGAGCTCGCGGCCACCCGCGCGCTCCTCGCCGAGGTGGCCGCCGCGAGCTAGAAGACGGCCTGCGGTGTGATGTCGACCGCGGCGGCGACGGCCAGACCCAGGATCAGCAGCGCGCCGGCGCGCCGCGTGTGGAGGAACGCGGCGGCGGCGAACCAGAGGGGCCACACCGGGAAGCGAGGGGGCGGTTCGGCGGGGCGGGGGCGCCCGAGCGCGTCGAGGGCGCGGCGGAGCACCGGGAGGGCGGCGACCACGGCGAGCGCGGGCCACGGCAGAGCGCCGACGACCACGTCGACCAGAACGGCGACGTAGAACGAGACCATCAGACCCTTGGTGACCGTGCGGGCGCGGGGCTCGCCGAGCACGACCGGCAGCGTGCGCACACCCGCCGGCTCGTCCCATGGGAGCTTGTCGATATGCTTGCCCATGAGCACCGCCGTGCACAGCAGCCCGTACGGGACCGACGCCAACCACACCTGCCACGACATCGATCCGACCGCCGAGTAGTAGGTGCCGCCGACCATCAGCGGACCCCACACCACGAAGACGTCGGGCTCGCCGAGTCCCCGCTTCTTCAAGCGCAGCGGCGGCGCGGTGTAGGCGACGCTCAGCAGGAACCCCCCGAGGGCGAACGCCACGACCGGCCAACCCCGCGCCGCGAAGAGCACGACCAGGATGGCGAGGTCGACGACGTTCACCACGAGCGCGGCGGCCGCGAGTCCGCGCCGGGAGATCATCCCCGAGAGGATCGGGTGGGGCGCATAGAGCGCGCGCGGGTAGGTGTCGGTGTCGAGGCCGACTTCCTCGTCGAAGAGGTCGTTCATGAGGTTGTTGGAGACGTGGGCCAGCACGATGCCGAGGAAGGCCAGCGCGAACCAGCCCCAGTGGAAGTCGGGATGGCGTACCGCCAGCAGCCCGGCCACGATCCCCGCGGTGACGGTCATCGGCAGCACCGCGGCGCGAGTCAGGACGAGCCAGCGCGACACGGGGTCGAGCCGCCCCTCGGGCGGGTTGACGGTGCGGAGCACCTCCCGCCACCGGTGCAGCAGGCTGGGCGATGCGGGCTCGACGACGGTGTCGGTCATCGACTCGTCATTCTGGCGCAGAAATGCGACGTCTGACGTCGCTTCGCTGCGCCAGAACGCCGTCAGCGGCCGCCGCTCACGTCGAGGAGCGCACCGGTGACGTAAGAGGCCTCGTCCGAGCAGAGCCAAGCGATGGCGTTGGCGATCTCCTCGGGGTCGCCGGCCCGCCTCATCGGGATCTGCGGCGCCAGCTCCGCCGGCCGGTCGGGGCGGCCGCCGCTGGCGTGGATGTCGGTGAGGACGAGACCGGGCCGCACCGCGTTGACCCGCACCCCCTCGGCGGCGACCTCGCGGGCGAGACCGATCGTCATCACGTCTACCGCCCCCTTGGCCGCGGCGTAGTCGACGTACTCGCCGGGACTGCCGTGGCGGACGGCGGACGTGGACACGTTGACGATGGCGCCGCCCGTGCCGCCGTGGCGAGTCGACATACGGCGGACCGCCTCTCGCGCGCAGAGGAACGGGCCGATGGCGTTCACCGCGAACATTCGCTCGACGGCCTCGGCGGTCAGCTGATCGACGCGGTGCGCCGCGCTGACGATGCCCGCGTTGTTGACGAGGGCGGCGAGTGATCCGAGCCGTGCATCGACGGTCTCGAAGAGGCGCACGACGTCGGGCTCAGAGGCCACGTCGGCCTGAACGGCGATCGCGGCCGCGCCGGCGGCAGTGCACTCCGCGACGACGTCGGCCGCAGCGGCGGCCGCCGCGTGGAACACGACCGCGACGTCCCATCCCTGCGCGGCCAGCAAGCGGGCGGCCGCTGCTCCAATGCCGCGACTTCCGCCGGTGACGATCGCGGTCCGCCGCACGGCTACAACCTACGGCCATGGCGTCGCTACTCGGACTACCCGAACCACCCGCGGTCGGCGCGACCGCCCTCCCGGCCGGCACCTTCGCGGGCACGACCGTATTGGTCACCGGTGGCGGCACGGGATTGGGCAAGGCGATCGCGCTCGAGTTCGCTCGGCTCGGCGCCAACCTCGTCGTCGCCAGCCGCAAGGACGAGCATCTCGACGCGGCGCGGGCCGCGCTCGAGGAGCTGGGCGCAGTGGGCGCGACCGTGCCATGCGACATCCGTGACCCGGATCAGATTGCGGTCGCGTTCGACGCGGCCGAAGCGACGTTCGGGCTCCCGGACGTGCTCGTCAACAACGCCGCCGCCAACTTCCCGGTGCCCGCCGAGGACATGTCGCCCAACGCGTGGCGCACGGTCGTCGACATCACGCTCAACGGGACGTTCTTCTGTGCCCGCGAGTTCGCTCGCCGTCATCTCGCGGCGGGGACCCCCGGCTCGATCGTCAACGTCGGCGCGTCGTACGCGTGGACCGGTGGTCCGGGCTTCGCCCACAGCGCGGCGGCCAAGGCGGGGGTGAAGAACATGGTGGAGACGTTGGCCGTGGAGTGGGGGCCGTACGGGATCCAGGTGAACGGGTTGGTGCCCGGCCTGTTCCCACACGAGGACATGACGGCCGATATCCGCGGCAACCTCGACCGCACGAGCGAGGCCGACGCATGCCAACCGGCCATGCGGGTCGGTCGCCTACGGGAGCTGGGCTGGGCCGCGACCTTCCTGGCGTCGCCCTTCGCCCGGTTCATCTCCGGCCACACCCTCGTCGTCGACGGCGCCAATTGGCAGCGCCGCACGCTCACCAACCCGCCGGTGGTGACGGTCCGCGACCAGATGGGCCGCGGCCCCTTCGACCCGTCAGCTTGAACCGCGCGCCAACCGGCGGGCTGTCAGAGAAGCGCGAGACCGGCGGTGAGGAACTCGCGAGCTGCCGATTGTGCGTCGTCGGCGGCGAGGAGGGAGTCGTAGCTGAGGTAGGCGCCGAAAGGGGCGTTCCAGAACGGGTCGTCGAGCCCGGTCCTGTCCCACGGGCCGAGGTACACGTACGGCTCGGGGTGGAACCCGTCGCCCGGTGAGAACCCGAGGTTCACACGCCGACCGGTCGCCGGCTGATGGTCGGCGGCGAGATCGAAGTGCTCGGGCCACAGCTGCGCCTCGCTCACCGTCCCGGCCGCCTCGAGCGCGGGGCGCACGCCGTCGATGACCGAGACGGCGAACTCGTACCACGCGCCCAGCGCCAGCGAGGCGCCGGGATCGACGGCGAGCGGTGTGTCCGGCGCGAAGGCGGGGATGTCATGGCCAACCCCTGGGTCCGACGACAGCGGGATGCCGACGAGCGCAGCCGCGTCCGTCAGCGTCGTTATGGGCGCACTCGCCAGCTCGGCGCCACCCTCGTCGACGATCAGCCGCTCGGCCCGCACTCGCACCCGCCGATCACGGTCACCGAAGGGCGGCGTGCCGAACCCACCGGGGGTCGAGCGAAGACCGATGCGTTCGGTGACCGCCTTGCGGGCGGGAGCGATGACGTAACACGCGAGCGCGCGGAGACCGGCGCACGTGTCGGCGAATGTCGGCGGGAGATGGCTGAGCGCAGTCACGTGACGGCCGGTGCTCCTACACGTCTCGGCTCGACGAGTGGATCTCGACGAGGCTCGGGCCGTCGGTCACGGCGAACGCGGCGTCGAGGGCCGGACGGAGCTCGGCCGGCGTGCGGACGCTCCAGCCCTTCGCGCCACATAGGCGGGCGTACTCGGCGAAGTCGGGATTGCGCAGGTTCGTCTCCCAGACCGGCCGGATGGCGCCGAGCTGCTCCCGGCTGATCTTGGCCAGCTCGCCGTTGTTGAGCACCACGTGGGTGAGGGGGAACGCGTACTTCACCGCTGTCGTGAAATCGGCGAGGTACTGCCCGAGCCCGCCGTCGCCGGAAATCGAGACGACCTTGCGGCCGGCGTTCGGCCCACCTGTGGCCGTGTCCCGGCGAACGGCGACCGAAGCGCCGAGCGCGGCCGGCAGACCAAACCCGATCGAGCCCAAGTAGCCGGACATGAGGACGTCCTGCCGTCCCCGACACTCGAAGAAATGACCGAACGAGTAGGTGTTGTTGCCGACGTCCACCGCGATGACCGCGTCGTCAGGCACGACCGCGCTGAGCTCGCGGAACACGAGCGCGGGATGCATGCGCCCGAGATGATCGACCAGCGTCGTGCGCCCTTCCTTCTCGGACCGCCAGCGCCGCCAGCGTTTCGCGACCTCCTGCCGCTGCGACGGGCGTTCGGCCGGCGCCAGTCCGTCGGCCAGCAGGCGGAGGGTGCGAGCGATCTCGCCCCACAACGGCACGTCGACGGGATGGAACTTGCCCAACGCCATGCGGTCGAAGTCGACCTGGATGGTCGGCACGTAGGTGGCGATCGACGTGTGATTCGAGAACGAGGCCCCGAGCACGAGCAGGCAGTCGCTGCGCGCCATGGTCTGCGACGCCACCGGGATCCCGCTCCGGCCAAGGACGCCGCACGCCAACGGGTGGTCGTCGGGGATCGTGCCCTTGGCCTTGAACGTCGTGATGATCGGGGCGTCGATTCGCTCCGCGAGGCGCACGATGTCGTCACGGAAGGGTCGGGCCCCGTTGCCACACACGATCACTGGGCGCTCCGCGCGCTGGAGCATCTCGACGGCGCGGGCGAGCTCGGCTTCGGGCGGGGCAATCTCCGCGGCCGCCACCCGACCGGCGCGGGGCCGCGCCGGCGGCGAGTCCAGGCCGGCAAGCTCCTGCACTTCGTCCGGGAAGATCAAGTGGGCGACGTCGCGCTGCACGACGGCATGCTTCATGGCCAGCGCCGCGAGATCGGTCGCGTTCGTGGCCGACAGGACGGTCTGGCTCCACTCGGACACCGCGCTGAATGCCTCGCTCAGCGGGATCTCCTGGAAGGCTCCCGGGCCGAGCACCTGGGTCTGCACCTGCCCGGTCAGGGCGAGGACCGGCGCCCGATCGACCTTCGCGTCCCAGAGCCCGGTGAGGAGGTTCGTCGCGCCGGGTCCCGCGATCGAAAAGCACGCGGCGGGACGGCCGGTGAGCTTGGCGTACCCGCTGGCCGCGAACGCGGCCGCACCCTCGTGACGGATCCCAACGTATGTGAGGCGGCCGTCCTCGGCGGCGCGGCGCAGCGCGTCGGCCAGCCCGAGATTGGAGTGCCCGACCATCCCGAACACCGCATCGAGACCCCATTCGCACAGCACGTCGACCATCTGGTCCATCAGGGACACCCGCGGCTCCACGATCGGGAGCTCCACCTCCAGCCGCGTGTCCCCATCGGTGCGAACCGGGTAGGCAATCGCCGCGTCCCGGAAGCCCGGGGGTGGCTGGCCCGACACAGGGTCGTACTCGTACGCGTGCCACGGGCAGATGACGTAGCCGTTCTCGAGTTGGCCGTCGCCGAGCGGGCCGCCCTGGTGGGGACACCGGTTGTCGAGTGCACCCCAGCCCGCGTCGGTGCGGGTCACACAGATGGCCCGGCCGCCCGCCACCACGGTGGTCACCCGTCCGACCTCGAGATCGGGGGTGTTGAATGGGACCCACGCCGTCTCCGTCATCAGTCGCTCCTGTCCGCCGTGCCGGCCCGATCGTTACACGCGCGGCTGTAACGATGACGGCGAACAGGGGACACCAAGCTGTGCCCTACGATGCGCTGCGATGGCGGACGAGCAGGAGCTGGTGGCGCGGCTCCAGTCCGGCGACGAAACCGCCTTCGTGACCCTCGTCGATCGGTACCACGCGCCGCTGCTGCGGCTGGCATCGACGTTCGTGCCCAACCGCGCCGTGGCCGAGGAAGTCGTCCAGGACACGTGGCTGGGTGTCGTCCGCGGCATCGAACGCTTCGAGGGACGGTCGTCGTTCAAGACGTGGCTGTTCCGCATCCTGGTGAACCGGGCGCGCACCACGGGTGTGAGAGAACGGCGTGAAACCCCTACGAATGAGCCCGAACCCGCGGTGCCGCACCATCGGTTCGGGTCCGACGGCACGTGGGCGCAACCGCCGACCCCGTGGGCCGACGACGTCGACAACCGCATCGTCGCCCACCAGACTTTGGGCCGGATCGGTGCGTTGTTCGACCGACTCCCCGAGAGCCAGCGCGCCGTCGTTCTGATGCGTGACGTCGAGGGCCTGCCGGCCCGCGACGTCTGCGACGCGCTCGGCATCAGCGAGGCGAACCAGCGCGTGCTGCTGCACCGCGGACGGTCGCGCTTGCGGGGGTTGCTCGAGCAGGAAATTGGGGAGGGCTGACGCGTGTTCCGCCGTCGAGCCATCGTGTGCCGCCAGGCCGTCGAGCTGGTCACCGACTATCTCGAGGGAGCGCTGTCGCGCCGGGACCGCGCCCGGTTCGAGGCCCACCTCGCCGGGTGCCCGCACTGCACCGAGTACCTCGAACAGATCAAGGCCACGATCTCGGTCGTCGGCCGGGTGCGGCCCGAGGATCTCTCGCCCGCGGCCCGCGACGAGCTCGTGTCGCTCTACCGCCGCTGGCAGACCGGCTGAGGCAATTCACGCGGGTGTCGTAGTCGGCATGCCCCGCCGCCGTGCGGTCAGTGGTCGACCCAGATCCAGACGCCGGGGTCGAGGGCGTCGGTGTCGTCCGTGTCGGCGACGTTGAAGTTGGCAAATGCCATCAATAGGGCACCGTTGGCGCCGGCCGCGAGGTAGGGCGCGCCAGGTCCGATGCTTCTCGTGTTGCTGTCGTCGGGACTGCAGGTGTCCCACGTCTCCAGGTCGACCGACAGCGCCAGCTTGAGCCGGCCGCACCCCGCATCGCCTCGGCTGGAGCTCGGCTCGAGTAGAGCAGCCCGCCGCGAGCACAAGCGCACTGAGTCCCAGCGCGCCGGTCATCGCGATCCGGCGCATGGCCGCCGTTCGTACTCCCGGCCGACCGCGCCCCGCAAGGCATGAAGTAGACAGACGACGTGGACGAGACCGGCGTCGAGGTGGCGATCGCGGCACCGATGCAAGGAACCATCGTCTCGATCGAGGTGGGGCCGGGCGACACCGTGCACGCGGGCGAGCCGGTGATCGTCATCGAGTCGATGAAGATGGAGCACCTCGTCCACGCGGAGTGCAGCGGCATCGTCAGTCGCATCGCGGCCGCCGTTGGTGACACCGTGCGGACGGGTGATCCTCTTGCCTTCGTCACCCAGGGCGCCGTCGAGCGAGCCGCGGTGGACGCGGCCGCGGCGGTGGACCCGGCGGTCGTGCGCCCGGACTTGCGGGATGTCGTCGAACGCCACGCCCTCGGCCTCGACGACCAGCGCCCCGACGCCGTCGAGCGGCGGCGCCGCACCGGGCAGCGCACCACCCGCGAGAACGTCGACGACCTCGTCGACCCGGGCAGCCTCGTCGAGTACGGACCGCTCGTCATCGCCGCTCAGCGGCGGCGAAGGGAGCTCGACGATCTCATCCGGCGCACTCCCGCCGACGGCCTCGTCGCTGGGGTGGCGACGGTCGGCGGCCACCCGACGGTGGTGATGTCGTACGACTACACCGTGCTGGCGGGCACGCAGGGCCTCCAGAACCACCGCAAGAAGGACCGGTTGTTCGAGCTGGCCGAGCGGCTGCGGTTGCCCGTGGTGTTCTTCACCGAGGGCGGCGGCGGCCGGCCGGGCGACACCGACGGGTCGGGTGTGTCCGGCCTCGATTGCATGGCGTTCAACCTCTTCGCCGGGCTGAGCGGGCTCGTGCCGCTCATCGGCATCAACTCGGGGCGGTGTTTCGCCGGCAATGCCGCCATCCTCGGATGCTGCGACGTGGTGATCGCCACCGCGAACTCGAACATCGGGATGGGCGGCCCCGCGATGATCGAGGGCGGCGGCCTGGGTATCTACGCGCCGGAGGAGATCGGTCCGATGTCGGTGCAAGTGCCGAACGGCGTGGTCGATGTCGCCGTCGCCGACGAGGCGGAAGCAGTGGCGGTCGCGAAGCACTACCTGTCGTTCTTCCAGGGTCGCATCGAGGAGTGGGAGTGCCGGGACCAGCTCCTGTTGCGCGGCCTGATCCCCGAGAACCGCCTCCGCGTGTACGACGTCCGCGCCGTGATCGACGGTCTCGCGGACACGGGCTCGGTGCTGGAGCTGCGCCGCAGCTTCGGGATCGGCATGATCACGGCGCTCATCCGCCTCGAGGGCCGCCCGCTCGGCGTCATCGCCAACAACCCCGAACATCTCGGGGGCGCGATCGACGCCGACGGGGCCGACAAGGCTGCCCGGTTCATGCAGCTGTGCGATGCCTTCGACGTGCCCCTCCTGTTCCTGTGCGACACGCCGGGGATCATGGTCGGCCCCGACGCCGAGACGACTGCCCTCGTGCGTCACGTCAGCCGGATGTTCGTGGTCGGCGCGAGCATCACGGTGCCGTTCTTCACGATCGTGTTGCGCAAGGGCTACGGGCTCGGCGCCCAGACGATGGCGGGCGGTTCCTTCAAGGCCCCGCTCTTCACGGTGGCGTGGCCCACCGGCGAGTTCGGGGGCATGGGCCTCGAGGGCGCGGTGAAGCTCGGTTACCGCAACGAGCTGGCGGCGGTCGACGACGAAAGCGAGCGGCAGGCCCTCTTCGAGGAGATGGTGGCGAGGATGTACGAGCATGGCAAGGCGCTCAACACCTCGACGTACTTCGAGATCGACGACGTGATCGATCCCGCTGACTCGCGGCGTTGGATCACCGCCGCGCTCGCCGCGTCGCCCCCGCCCCCGCCCCGCACCGGCAAGAAGCGTCCCTGCATCGACACGTGGTAAGGCACGTTCTGGCGAGTTTCACTAGTCGTCGGGACTAGCCACGCTCGCCAGAACGCGGAGGTGCGCCGGGCGCGTAGCGTGGCGGGCGTGGCGCTGACGACGGAGTCCAACCCGTACCTCGAAGGCGTGTACGCGTCGGTCGGCGAGGAGCGGGTCGACGACGCGCTCGAAGTCATCGGCGAGATCCCGCCCGACCTCGACGGGCTCTACGTCCGCACCGGCCCCAACCCGCGGTACGCGCCGGCGGGCCGGTATCACTGGTTCGACGGCGACGGCATGTTGCACGGCATCCGCTTCCGCGACGGTCGCGCCACGTACCGCAATCGGTGGGTACGCACGGCCGGGTTCGAGCGGGAGGCCGAGGCGCAACGGCGGCTCTGGACGGGGATCATCGAGCCGCTCACCGACAACCCCCGCGACATGCCGTTGAAGGACACGGCCAACACCGACGTCGTGTTCTTCCGCGGTCGTCTGTTGGCGCTCTGGTACCTGTCGGGCGACCCGTACGCGGTCGATCCGCACACGCTCGCCACCGAAGGGACCGAGGAGTTCGGCGGCACCCGCACGACGCGGGTATCGGCGCACGCGAAGGCGGACGAGCACACCGGTGAGCTCCTCTTCTTCGACTACGGCCCGCGTCCGCCGTACCTCCGCCACGGCGTCGTCGGCCCCGACGGCGCGGTCGCCCATCTCACCGATGTCGAGCTGCCCGGGGCCCGGCTCCCGCACGACATGGCGATCACCGAGCACTACTCGATCCTCATGGACCTGCCCCTCGTGAACGACACCGAGGCCGCCCGCCAGGGGCGGCACAAGATCGTCTTCGACGCCGCGCTGCCCGCGCGCTTCGGCGTGCTCCCTCGGCACGGCGGCGGCGATACGATCCGGTGGTTCGAGGCCGAGCCCTGCTACGTGTACCACTCGGTCAACGCGTGGGAGGAGGGCGACGAGATCGTCCTCGACCTCTGCCGGGTGACGAAGCCGGCGCCGCGGGCCGACTCGGAGGGACGGCTCGAGCGGATGCTGTCGTACCTCCGGCTCGACGCGCATCTGCATCGGTACCGGTTCGACCTACGCACGGGCACCACGACCGAGGAGCCCCTCGACGACGACAACACCGAGTTCCCGTCGATGAACCTGGCCCGGCTGGGCCGGCCGTCCCGGTTCGCCTACAACATGCGGATCTCCGACGAGCCGACGCTGCTCTTCGACGGCCTCGTCAAGTACGACACCGAGAAGGGCACGGACGAGCGGTACTGGTTCGGCCCCGGGCGGTGGGGCAGTGAGGCGCCGTTCGCGGCGCGGATCGGGGCGATCGCCGAGGACGACGGTTATCTCGTGTCGTTCGTGCACGACCAGCGCCACGATCGGTCCGAGGTCGTCATCCTCGACGCGACCGACCTCGCAGCCGGTCCCGTGGGGCGGGTGCTACTGCCAGGCCGGGTCCCGGTCGGTTTCCATGCCACCTGGGTTCGCGGCGATCAGTTTTAGGGGAGGACCCCTTGTCGGCGAGAGCCGACGGAGTTAGCATCACCGAACATACGTTCCGACGAAGGAGAAGCCATGGCTGACGTGAAGCCGATCCCTGACGGCTATCCGCAGGTGATCCCGTACCTCTGCGTCGACGGCGCGGACGACGCCATCAACTTCTACACCGAGGTGTTCGGCGCGAAAGAGCGCATGCGCATGCCCGGGCCCGACGGCAAGGTCGGCCACGCCGAGCTCGAGATCGGTGACTCGTTGATCATGCTCTCCGACGAGTTCCCCGACATGGGCGGCAAGAGCCCGAAGACCGTCGGCGGCACGCCGGTCACGGTCATGGTGTACGTCGACGACGTCGACGCGACGTTCCAGCGCGCCCTTGGCGGCGGAGCCACCGAGATCCAGCCCGTCACCAACCAGTTCTACGGCGACCGCTCGGGGCAGTTCCAGGATCCGAGCGGCCACCTCTGGTACGTCGCGACTCACGTCGAGGACGTCCCCGCGGACGAGATGGAGAAGCGCGCGGCCGAGGCCATGGGCGGCGGCGGAGGCGGCACCTAGCCGCACGCCGAGCGCGAGCGCCTCAGTCAGCGACTGTGGCGGACATACAGGGCGCCGTCATCACCGCCGCCCGGGCGCCGCCGAGGGCGAAGACGAACACGTTCTCGTTCGGGTTGTCGGGTGGCTTCCACAGGACCAACTACCTGGAGGGTTCGACAGCGATCCCCAGGCTCCGCCCGGCCGGCCGCACTCCTACGGCTATCGTCGTCGGGCGGCGGAGGCGAGTCCACGGAGGCGTTTCCTACATGGCCATGACCCTTCGCCGCGAGCGGACCACGTTCTGGCGCCAGGCCCGGCGCGAGGAGCGCCGAACCCGCCAGCCGGTCCCGCCGCTGCTGCCGTTCGGGGCCGTCGTGCGCGTGCCCGAGCGGGGCGACGTGTTCGTCCGTTACCGGCCCGGTCCGGCGGGGGCGCCCACGGTCCTGCTCCTACACGGCTGGATGGCCTCAGCCGACCTCAACTGGATCGGCACGTTCGGCGCGCTGGCCGACCGCTACCACGTGGTCGCGATGGACCACCGCGGCCACGGCCGCGGTATCCGCACGACAGAGCGCTTCACGCTCGAGGACTGTGCTGACGACGCGGCCGGGCTCCTCGATGCGCTGGGGGTGCGTTCGGCCATCGTGGCCGGCTACTCGATGGGTGGACCCATCAGCTTGTTGCTGGCGCGCCGTCATCCGCATCAGGTGCGCGGGCTGGTGCTCGTGGCATCGGCCGCCGAGCTGGCGCCCCGCGGCCTGGAGCGCGGCATGGCGGTGTTCGCTCGTTTCCTCGGGCCGATGTTCCGGTCCGGGCTCCTCGACGGCGCCCTACGGCTGTTCGCCGGGCGCGAGCCGGCGGTGCTCGGCGACCTGGCCGGTGCCGCCCCCTGGATGGCCGGGGAGATGAAGCGGCTCCACCCCTCCGATGTCGTCGGCGCCGGCGTCGCGATCGCGGGCTTCGACGGGCGCGCCTGGGTCGAGTCGCTCTCGGTCCCGGCGGCGTCGGTGGTCACCACCCGTGACCGTGCCGTCCCGCCGGACAACCAGCTCGCCACCGCGGTGGCCCTCGACGGGTGGGTCATCGAGCTCGACGCGGGTCACACCGTCTGCGTCACCGATCCCGAGGCCATGGGTGCCGCCGTCCGCCAGGCCGTCGACCTCGTTGCCGGCCGCCGCTGGTTCGGCCGCGCCGAACGCTGGCTCCGCACCCGCGTGATCACGACGGCCACCGACCAACCATCTCGTTCTGTCGGTAGTCATCCGGCCATGGACCCCATAACTACCGACAGAACGGTCGAGTTGGTGGAGACCGAGCCTCAGCGCGAGTCGAGCACGTTCGAGGCGATGAGCTCTTCGAGGTAGCGGTCGTCCCACCACGAGATCTGGAGCTGCTTGGCCCGGCGGAAGTAGAGCTGGATGTCGTACTCGACGGTGAAGCCGACGCCGCCGAACACCTGCTGGGCCATGGCCGTGACGTCGCGGAACGTCTTGCACGCGAACAACTTGGCCATCGGCGCCAAGCGGCTCACGTCGCGGCCGGCGTCGCGAGCCCAGGCCGCCTCCCACACGAGGGACTCGGCGCCGTCGACCGCGGTGACCGCGTCGGCCAGGTAGTGGGCGATGGCTTGGAACGCGCCGAGGGGCTTGTCGAACTGGTGGCGGTCCTTCGCGTACTGGACGGTGATGTCCAGCGCGTAGCGGGCACCCCCCACGGCCTGCGCCGCGAGGAGGATGATCCCGTCGTGCATCACCGAGTCCCACACCGGCCAGCCGTCGCTGGCGATGACCTCCGCTGGGGCCGCGTCGAGCTCCACCCGGTACTGCGTGTCGGACGCGATCGTGAACTGCTGGGTGAGCGTGAGCCCCGGGCCGGCGGGATCGACCACCGCGAGCGCAACGCCGTCGTCACTGCGGGCGAGCACCAGGAACCGGTCGGCCGCGGCCGCGAACGGGACGTGCCGCTTGACGCCAGTGACCGTCGTCCCGTCCAAACGGGCGGTCACACCGGTCGGCCCGAAGCCGCGGTCCGGCTCGAGCCACGCGGGCACCACGATCGCGTCGCCGGTCTCGATGCGAGGGAGCCACTCCGAGTTGCCCACCCGTTCGAGCACACCGGCGCTCAGCACCGAGGAGGCGAAGTGCGGCGACGGCGCGATGGCGCGACCGAGCTCCTGGTACAGGATCACCTGGTCGAGCACCGTGAGGCCGGACCCGCCGAGCAAACCCAGCTCGGCCAACTGCAGCCAGAACTTCTCCGGATAGCCGACGGGATCGTCCTCCATCGCGCGCACCACGTCGAGCCCGGCATGGCGGGCGCACACGCCCCGCACCGTCTCGCGGAGCAGCTCCTGTTCGGGCGTGAGGTCGAGGTCCATCAGCTCGCTTTCATGGTTGCCAGCGGTCGCCGCGCCGGTCCCAGGGATTGTCCTCTGCCGCGGTCGGCACGGCGATGGTGGCCTCGCACTCGGTGCCCACCTCGTCGCCGACCCGGAGGACGACATCGACGGTCACCCAACCGCATCCTTGGTCGTCGACGTCGACCGCGCGCACGGTGCCTTCGAGCACCATCGTGTCGCCGGGAAACACCGACCCGCGCATGCGGAACTTCATGCGCCCGAGCCGGCCCGTCGGTCCGGTCCAGTCGGTGAGGTAGCGCTCGAACCACGCCGCCTGGTTCGGAGTGTTCATGAAGATGTCGCGGGTGCCGTTGCGGTTCACCGCGAAGTCGTGGTCGTGGTGCATGGGCCGCCAGTCCCGGGCCGCGAGCGCGCCGAGGACGATCGTCGTCGCCGTCACGTCGTGGGAGAGGGGCGGCACCTCGTCCCCCGGGTGGACATCGGCGAGGATCACGGCGCCGCCCGCCGGTAGCCAAACCCGGTGTAGGACTCGAAGCCGACGAGATCACCGCGTTGGTTGCGGTACTCGACGTCGATGACCCAGAACCGTCCGGTGCCGAGCTTGGTGGTCTTCGGTTCGCTGACCGAACGCAGACGCTGGCACGACGTGATCACGTCGCCCGGTCGCACCGGGTCGTGGAACACGATCGTGTTGTCGGTCATGACCGCCTCGGGAAGGTCGAACCGCGCCTTGAGATCGAAGTGCACCTGGAGCGGCTGGGCGACCTCGGTGCGGCCCGGTGCCCAGTGGTGGGGGCGGAACCAGGCCGAGAGCAAGGTCGGCGGGGCGATCGGACCACCGGTGATCGCGTCGGCCACCGCGTCGTCCCAGAAGAGCGGGTTGCCGTTCTCGACGGACGCGCACGACGTCCAGATGTAGCCCCGTTCCACCGGGAAGTCGCTCGTCGCCTCGTACTGGACCGCGTCGATCAGCGCGGCGACATCGTCGGGGACCGTGCTCATCGGATCGTCCCGGCGAGGATCGGTGCCAGCGAGCCCTGATCAACCCGGGCGTCAGCGGCCACCTCCCCGAGACTCAGCACCGGTGACACACAGGTGTCGGCGCCGCTCAACAGGGCGACCCAGTCGTCGCGCCCTTTGGTCGCGAACGCGGTCTGCAGATCGGCGCGGATCTCGTCCTGCACAGCGTCGTCGGTCTGACGGTCGAGCCACTGCTCCACGCCGACCAACCGGCACAGGTTCGCCCAGAAGCGCGGTTCGATGGCGGCGACCGCCAACCAGCGACCGTCGGCCGCCTCGTAGGTGTCGTAGCAGGCGTAGCGGCCGGTGAGGACGTTGTGGGGCGTGGCCCCTGTGGCGAGGTACTCGTCCACGTGGAGCGTCATGAGCGCGAGAACGCCATCGGCGACGGACACGTCGAGGTAGGCGCCCTCGCCCGTGCGCGCCCGCGCGACGAGCGCGGCGAGGATGGCCATGACGGCGTGCATCCCGCCGCCGGCACTGTCGGCGACGGTGGCGCCGGGGATCGGCGGCCGGCCATCGGCCCGCGGTTGGGTCATGGCGAGATAGCCGCCGACCGCCAGGTAGTTGAGGTCGTGTCCGGCCCACTGGGCCCGCGGGCCGTCCTGCCCGTACCCGGACGTCGAGCAGTAGACGACGGCGGGATTCCGAGCCTTGACGTCCTCGTAGCCGATGCCGAGCTTCGCGACGACGCCGGGCCGGAAGCTCTCGATGACGACGTCGGCGGTCGCGGCGAGATCGAGAAATGCCTCCCGCTCGGCCGCGTCCTTGAGGTCGAAGCGGACGCGGTCCATGCCCCGAAGCCCGCTGTACGCGTGGGCCGGAGGCTCGATCTGGAGGGCGGGGTCCTTCGGTCCGACCTTCACGACCGCTGCGCCGTAGTCCGCGAGCCACCGGGAGGCCCGCGCCGCCGGCCCCACGGACGAGAGGTCCAGCACGGTGACCCCGTCGAGGAAGCCGATCATCAGAAGTTCTTGGGGAGGCCGAGCTTGCGCCTCGCGATGATGTTCTTCTGGATCTCGGAGGCGCCGCCGCCGATCGTGTCGATGACCGTGTAGCGATAGGTCGACTCGGGCCGGCCGGCCATCGGCGCGTCCTCGGTCTTGACCCGCAGCTGCGCGCCGGGCGCCCCGATGTCCATCGACGCGTCCGCCAGCCGCTTGGACAGCTCGGTGGCGTAGAGCTTGTACTCGGAGGATTCGGTGGTCGGTGGCGCGCCGCCCTTCATCGAGGCCGCGACCACACGGAGGCCGAGCACCCGCGCCACCTCGCCTTCGGTGACGAGATGGGCAACGCGTTGACGGATCACGGGATCGTTCCGCAGCGGCTCGCCGTCGCGGGTTGCGGTGGCGACGTAGTCGCACAGTACGTCGAGGCGCTGGTCGATCGGCGAGTACGTGAACATCGTGAACCGTTCGAGGTCGAGCGCCTCGGAGATGTACTGGAACCCGCGGTTGACCTCGCCGACGACGTAGTCATCGTGCACGAAGACGTCGTCGAAGAACACGTCGTTGGTGCGCTCGTCGCCCATGGTCCAGATCCCGTTGATGGTGATGCCGGGATGGTCGAGCGGGATGAGGAACAGCGTGATGCCATGGTGCTTCGGCGCGTCCGGGTCGGTGCGGGCGCCGACCCAGTACCACTCGGCGAAGTGGGCCGACGTGGTCCAGGTCTTCTGCCCGTTGAGCCGCCACCCGTCCCCGTCCTTGGTGGCCTTCAACTTCATCGACGCCGCGTCGGAGCCGGCGTCGGGCTCGCTGTAGCCGACCGCGAACTCGACGTCGTTGCGGAGGATCTTCGGGAGGAACTCACGCTTCAACCGCTCGCTGCCGTGGGCGAGGATCGTCTTGCCGATGATCCCGACGCCCTTGCCGATCTGGGGGCCGCCGCGCCGGGCGAGGGCCTCGTTGAGGAGGTACTCGTAGACGCCGTCGCCGTCCTGCCCGCCCCACTCGGTCGGCCACGTGATGCCAAGCCACCCCCGATCGCCGACCTCGCGCATGAACGCCCGCCGCTTGGGCGTGTCGACGATCTGCGCCATGTTCTCGCGGGTGACGTCGAAGACCTCGGGGTCGTCGTGCTCGTCGAGGAACCGCTCCACCTCGTCGAGAAAGGCGCGCTGCTCAGTTGAGAAGTCGAAGTCCATAGCGCTCCAAATCTGACGGGCCGTCAGTTTACGAAACTGCCGCCGTCGGGCCGTTCACACCCGGGCGAGGATCTCGCCGCAGGGGACGACGAAGACGGCGTCGTCGTGGGTCGCCCACCCGCGCCAGCCCTCGGCCATCACGGCCAGATCACCGGCGGTGGCGATCCCGTACTCGACGGCTTGGCGGGCCAGCGCGGATCCGTCGACTCGGGCCGTGCGGTCCGCCCACAGGTCGCTCCACCACGCGCGGGCCGCCGGTGTCGCGTATGTCCACGTCGAGGACGTGTACGCGACGTCATCGAGACCGGCCTGGTGGGCCCAGGCCAGCAGGTACCGACCGGCGTTCGCCTCGGCGCCGTTGCGCCGGGTGACGGCGAGGTACGTCGCCAGCCACCGGTCGAGCCGCTCGTCGTCGGGATACCAGCAGAACGACGAGTAGTCGCTGTCGCGGGCGGCGACGATGCCGCTGCCGGGCCGGGCCAGCGCCCCCATCGCCCGCAACGCGCCGACGGGGTCCCGCAGGTGTTGCAGCACTTGATGGGCGTGCACGACGTCGAACGCGCCGCGATCGACATCGATCGTGCGGAAGTCGCCGGCGACGAACTCGACGTTGTCGAGACCCCGCGCGGCCGCCCCGGCGCGGGCTTCTTCGACCACGGCGGCGTCCACGTCGATCCCGACGACCCGTCCGGGCGCCACGAGCGCGGCGAGGTCGGCGGTGATGGTGCCGGGACCGCACCCGACGTCAAGCACCGCCAGACCGGGCCGCAGCGACGGCAGCAGGTACGCGGCCGAGTTCTCCGCCGTGCGTTGCCGGTGAGAGCGCAGGACCGAGTCATGGTGCCCGTGGGTGTAGACGTCGTCAGCCACGGGCGATCACGGCATTGTCGGCCAACCGCGTCAGCTCGGCCTCGTCGAGGCCGAGCTCCAACCGGAGCACTTCGTCGGTGTGCTCACCGACCCACGGCCGCCGCGGTCTTCGTGCGGCTCGCGGCCTACGCCTCGATGCCCGGCCGCAGGACGGACCCGAGACGCTCACCCCACCCCGCTCGCGTGGCGAGGCGCGGGTCGGACGCCCACTCCGGCCGGCCGACCACCGCCGCGACAGCTCTGTCGCGTCGGGCAGGGCCTGCATCTGCTCGGCCGCGAGCACCCGTACGCCGTCGAAGGGGCGGGCTTCAGACGTCAAGCGCGGTCGCGACCACCGAGACGAACGAGACCATCTCGCCCGGATAGCCACCGAGGTTGTGCGTGAGGGCGAAGCCGCGGTCGTTGGCGATGCGCCGTTCCTCGGGGGCCTCGTCCCGGAGCTGGAGCCATGCCTCGAACAGCATGCGCAGGCCGGACGCGCCGACGGGATGCCCGAAGCTCTTGAGGCCGCCGTCGGGGTTCACCGGCAGGTCGCCGTGGAGGTCGAAGGACCCGGCGAGGATCTCCTTCCACGCCGAACCCCGTTCGGCGAAGCCGAGGTCCTCCATGAGCACGAGCTCGGTGGGTGTGAAGCAGTCGTGGACCTCGGCCATCGCGAACTGCCCGCGCGGGTCGGTGATGCCCGCTTGGCGGTAGGCGTCCTCGGCGGTCATGACGACCTCGGGGAACGTCGTGTAGTCGTACTCGGGATCGGCCAGACCGTTGCCGTTGCCGGCCACCACCGACATCGCCTTGATGAACAAGGGCTTGTCGGTGAAGTGCTGCGCGTCCTCGGCCCGTACGACGACCGCGGCGGCGGCGCCGTCGGCCACGCCCGCGCAGTCGAACACGCCAAGGGTGCCGGCCACCTTGGGCGCCGCGCACACGGCCTCAGGGCTCACCTCGCGGCGGAACTGGGCCCGGGGGTTGCGCGCCCCGTTGTAGTGGTTCTTCGAAGCGATGTGAGCCAAGACCTCACGCATCTCGGCCTCGCTCACTCCGTACTTGGCCCCGTAAGCGGGCGCGACCATCGAGTACATCGCGGCGGCCGTTAGCGTGCGGGCCGTGCCGTCGTGGGGCGGCAGGGTGGCTGGCAGCCCTTGGTAGCCGGCGTCCTTGACCTTCTCGACCCCGACGGCCATGGCGATGTCGTACGCGCCGCACGCCACCGCGTACGCGGCCTGGCGCAGCGCTTCTGAACCGGTGGCGCAATAGTTCTCGACGCGGGTGACGGGTTTGCCCTCGAGCTCGAGCGGGCGGGCCAAGGTGATGCCGCAGCTGCGTTGCGCGGTGCCGAGCCAGTACGCGTCGATGGCGTCCTTCTCGACCCCGGCGGATGCGAGCGTCTCGCCGAACGCGTCGACCATCAGGTCGTCCGCACTCCGGTCGAAGTGCTCGCCGAACTTGGTGCAGCCCATCCCGACGATGGCGACGCGATCACGGATGCCGTGCGAGCCCATCAGCGTGCTCCTCGTATCAGCTTGGCCTTCCAGAAATAGTTGTGTATGCCGTCCGACGTGAACAGTTTGCGGAACGTCATCTCGACCCGGCCGCCGACCGCAACCTCCGCTTCGGCGGTGTCGGTGAGCTCGATCGGCAGGCGGCCACCGCCGTCGAAGTCCACCACAGCAAACGCGATCGGCGGGCTCTCGGAGTACGCCAGCCGGTCGAACGTGAACGTGACGATCGTGCCGGGAATGTCGGCCATCGGCACGGGGTCGCGGCCACTCGGCCGGGGCGGCAGCTGTGGCGCACCGGTGGTGGGATCGCGCTGGCCGACGAAGCCGAACTTCCACTCCTCGCTCCGGCCGGCCGCCGAGGCCGAGATGCGCGGTGGTTCCGGTCGCCGGGGTGGTTCGACGGGCAACATGCCCCGCCACGCCAGGAACTTCCCGTACGGCACGGGCGCCCCGGCGGCCCGCTGCACGTCGACGGTGCGGAGGGGCTGCCACGCCGCGATGGCGTCGGTGGTGCGGAACACGAGAACGTCCGCCCCGTCGGCCAGCAGGACCAGTGCAATCACTTGTCCGGGGGCGGCGGCCTCGAGCGCAGCGGTGAGCATTAGTGACGGGTGCGCCGCGCCGGTGTTGCCGATCGACGCGGTGAGCTCGTCGCCGAGCGCGTCGCCCGTCGTGCCGAGGCGGTTGGCCACAGCGCGCACGGCGCGCGAGTGCAGCCCGGTGACGATCACCCGGTGGACCCGGTCGGGTGACAGCTCGGCGGTCTTCAACGCCTCCCGCCAGGCCCGCTCGCCGAGGGGGACGTACTTCGTCTCGCCGAACCGCTCCTCCCACAGCTTCGACCGCGGCTCGCCGGGAATGCGCCACCGGTCGACGAACTCCTCAGTGAACGACGCGTGGCCGATCAGCTCGGCGATCACCGGCGCGCCGGCAGCATCGTCGCCGACGACGACGGCGGCGGCCCCGTCGCCACCGCTGGCCTCGTCGCCGCTGCCCGGCAGGCCGGTGCGCAGATCCGACGCGATCGCCAGCACCGTGCCCGACCCTTGTAGCGCGAGGAGGATCGCGCCGGCCGCGGACCGCTGTGACCCGCAGAGGTCCAGGGCCAGCACGTCGTCGTCGAGGCGCAGCGCGGCATGGATCGCCGTGGCGTTGGTCTTGTCGGCGTAGGCCGGCGCAACCGTCGAGAACGTGACGAGATCGACGCGGGTGCCGGGGGCGAGCGAGCGGAGCGCGAGCCGGGCGGCCTCGACCGCCATGGTGGTCGTGTCCTCGTCGTACGACGCGACGCTGCGGGTGCCCTTGCCGCCGCCCGCCCCTACGACGGGCGCGATCGTGGTTCGGTCGAGGCGCCCGTACGGGATGTAGCCCGCCGCGCCCAGGATCCCTCTCACGGCAGGCGAGCGTAGCCGCCGCTCCCAAAATTCCTGACGGTGCGTCAGCTCCGCCAGCATGGCCCGCACGGCGGTGGAAGCATTGGTGGTGTGACCCTTCCGGGCACGACCGAATCGTCCCTCGTCCACTCGGCGTTCCCGCCCATCGCCGACTACGGCTTCCTGTCCGACACCGAGACCACCGCACTGGTCGCGCCGAGCGGCAACGTCGAGTGGCTCTGCCTCCCACGGCTCGATTCGCCGAGCGTGTTCGGCGCGATCCTCGACCGGCACGCTGGCGGCTTCCGTCTCGGTCCGGCCGACGTGATGGTGCCCGTCGACCGTCGCTACCTCCCGGGCACGTTGGTGCTCGAGACGAGCTGGGGCACCAGCACGGGGTGGATCGTCGTCCGGGACGCCCTCCTCATGGGGCCTTGGCATCACGAGCACGACCTGTCCCGTAGCCACCGCCGGGTACCGACGGACTATGACGCCGACCACGTCCTGCTGCGCACGATCCGGTGCGTGAACGGCGAGGTGCAGCTCGTCGTCGACTGCGAGCCGATGTTCGACTACGGATGCCGGCCGGGCACGTGGTCGTACACGGACCGGGGCTACCACGAGGGCGTCGTCCGCGCCGAGGGCGTCGATGTCCAGATGCGCCTCACCACCGACCTGCGCCTCGGTTTCGAGGGACCGAAGGCGAAGGTCCGGACGCTCCTGCAGGAAGGCGACGTGCGCTTCTGCGCCCTGTCGTGGAGCGAGCACGCACCGCCGCACACCTACGAAGAGGCCTACGACCGAATGGTCTGGACCGCCCACCACTGGCAGCACTGGCTGGGGCGCGGTCACTTTCCCGACCACCCCTGGCGCAGCTATCTCGAGCGCAGTGCGCTCACGCTCAAGGGGCTGACGTTCGCGCCCACCGGTGCGATCGTCGCCGCGGCCACGACGTCACTGCCCGAGACACCCGGGGGCGAACGCAATTGGGACTACCGCTACACGTGGGTCCGCGATTCGACGTTCGCGCTCTGGGGCCTTTACACGCTCGGGTACGACTGGGAGGCCGAGGACTTCTTCGCCTTCATCGCGGACGTGGCGGAGCGGGACAAGGACCTCCAGATCATGTACGGCGTCGGCGGTGAGCGAGGCCTCGACGAGCACACGCTCGACCACCTCCTCGGCTACGAAGGCGCCCGCCCCATCCGCGTCGGCAACGCCGCTTTCAAGCAGAAGCAGCACGACGTGTGGGGCGCGGTGCTCGATTCCGTCTACCTCCACACGAAGTCCACCGACCGGCTCGACGAGCGGACCTGGCCGATCCTCAAGTACCAGGTCGAGGCTGCGCTGGCCCACTGGCAGGAGCCCGACCGGGGCATGTGGGAGGTGCGCGGGGAGCCGAAGCACTTCACCTCGTCGAAGCTGATGTGTTGGGTCGCGGCCGACCGAGGGGCGCGGCTGGCACGGCTGCGCGAGGACGACGATCTGGCCGACGAGTGGCAGGCCGCGGCCGACGCGATCCACGCCGACGTCTGCGAGCACGGCGTCGACAAGCGGGGCGTCTTCGTGCAGCACTACGACACCGACGCCCTCGATGCCTCGCTCCTGCTGCTGCCGCTCGTGCGCTTCCTGCCCGCCGACGATCCGCGCGTGCGGGCCACCGTGTACGCGATCGCCGACGAGCTCACCGTCGACGGTCTCGTCCTCCGTTACCGGGTGAAGGAGACCGACGACGGCCTCTCGGGTGAGGAGGGCACGTTCACGATCTGTTCGTTCTGGCTCGTGTCGGCGCTCTCGGAGATCGGTGACCACCTGCGGGCCCGGCACCTGTGCGAGAAGCTCCTGTCGTTCGCCAGCCCTCTCCGTCTGTACGCCGAGGAGCTCGACCCGCGCACCGGTCGGCATCTCGGCAACTTCCCCCAGGCGTTCACGCATCTCGCGCTCATCAACGCGGTGGTGCACGTGATCCAAGCGGAAGAGCCGGCGGGTCCTGGCGTCGCCGGCCTCCGGTGAACACCGCCGCGCTCGTGCTGGAGGCGCCCCGCCGACTCGTGCGGCGCGAGCTGCCGGTGCCAGAGGTCGGTGACGACGACGGTCTGTTGCGGGTCGAGGCGTGCGGGCTGTGCGGCACCGATCACGAGCAGTACAGCGGGCATCTGCCGGCGGCGTTCGCGTTCGTCCCCGGTCATGAATCGGTGGGGATCGTCAAGGCGATCGGGACCCGCGCCGCCGCCCGATGGGGCGTGGCGGTCGGCGATCGGGTGGCCGTCGAGGTCTTCCAGTCGTGCCGTGCGTGCGACGCGTGCAGGGAGGGCATCTACCGGCGGTGCCGGCGCCACGGTCTGGCCGACATGTACGGCTTCATCGACGTCGCCAAGTCGCCCGGGCTGTGGGGCGGCTACGCCGGCTATCAATACCTCGCGCCCGACTCGATGTTGTTGCCGGTGCCGACCGGGCTCGATCCGGTCGTGGCCACGCTGTTCAATCCCCTCGGGGCCGGACTGCGTTGGGCGGTGACGATCCCGGGCACCGCTCCGGGCGACGTGGTGGCCGTTCTCGGTCCGGGCGTGCGCGGTCTGTCGGCCAGCGTCGCCGCGAAGGAAGCCGGCGCGGCGTTCGTCCTCGTCACCGGGCACGGCGAGCGCGACGCCGATCGCCTGGCCCTGGCGCCGCGCTTCGGTGCCGACGCGGTCGTGGACGTCGCGGCCTACGACCCCGCCGCCGCGCTGAAGGCGGCCACTGGCGGACTGGCGGACGTCGTCGTGGACGTCACGGCCAAGGCACCGGCCGCGCTGGCGCAAGCCATCTCGCTGGCGCGACCGGGCGGGACGGTCGTGCTGGCCGGTACGCGCGGCTCGGCCGAGACGCCGGGATTCTGGCCCGACCTCATCGTCTACAAGGAACTGCGCCTCGTGGGCGCGCTGGGCGTCGACGTCGCCGCCTATCGCGCGGCGCTCGACCTGCTCGCCTCGCGGCGCTGGCCGTTCGAGGAACTGCCGCGGCGGTGCGTCGGGTTCGACGACCTCGAGGGCCTGCTCCAGGACATGGCCGGCGAGGGCGACGCCACGCCTCCGGTCCACGGCGTCCTCGTCCCGTAGCAAGGGCGTTGAGCGGGCGGCAGCGCATCCTAGGATGCGCGGCCGATGGTCGAGCCGCTGCTGATCGGAGGGGTGCCGACAGCCGCGGCGGACGGCGCGTCGTGGACGGTGATCGAGCCCGCGACCGGTGAGCCCATGGCGGAGGTGGCGCGCGCCGGACCGGCGGACGTCGATGCCGCGCTGCGCGCGGCGGTCGTCGCGTTCGACGAGGGACCATGGCGCCGCACCGGGGCGACGCAGCGGGGTCGGGTGCTGATGAGAGCGGCGACCTTGCTGCGCGAGCGGGCCGAGGAGTTCGCCGCGCTGGAGGCCCGCAACGCGGGCAAGGTGATCGGCGACGCCCGTTGGGAGGTGGAGGCGGCCGTCGGCACCCTCGAGTACTACGCGGGCGCGGCCAACAAGCACTTCGGTGAGGTGGTGCCGGTGCAGGAGGCCGGCCTCGACGTCGTGCTGCGCGAGCCCGTCGGGGTGGTGGGCCTCATCGTGCCCTGGAACTTCCCGTTGCTGATCGCCACGTGGAAGCTCGCGCCGGCGTTGGCCTGTGGCAATCCCGTCGTCCTCAAACCGGCCTCGCTCACGCCGCTCACCGCTCTCGCGCTCGGGCAGCTGCTGGTCGACGCCGGCCTGCCGCCGGCATGCATCTCCGTGCTGCCCGGTCCGGGAGCGGTCGTGGGCGACGCCATCGTCGCCGATCGACGGGTGGCGAAGATCTCGTTCACCGGCGAGACGGCCACGGGCGCATCGATCCTGCGCGCGTCGGCTCCGAACATCGCGCGCGTCTCCTTGGAGCTCGGCGGCAAGTCGGCGTGCGTGGTGTTCGCGGACGCCGACATCGAGCGCTGCGTCGAGGAGACGCCGTATTCGGTGTTCGGCAACGCCGGCCAGGACTGCTGCGCTCGCAGCCGGATCGTGGTCGAGCGGTCGGCCTACAACGACTTCGTCGCCGCGTTCGCAGCCCGCACTGACCGGCTGAGGCTCGGTCCGCCGCTGGCCGAGGACTCCGAGATCGGCCCGCTGATCTCGGCCAGCCAGCGGAACGTGTCGCTCGACTACCTCGACCTCGGCCGCGGCGAAGGCGCGCGCGTGGTCACCGGCGGCGAGGTGCCGGTGACCCCCGATCTGCGGAGCGGGTCGTACCTGACGCCGGCAGTCGTCGCCGACGTCGACAATCGCATGCGCATCGCCCAGGAGGAGATCTTCGGTCCGGTCGTGTGCATCATCCCGTGCGCCGACGAAGACGACGCGGTGCGGATCGCCAACGACGTCGACTACGGGCTGTCCGGTTCGGTCTGGACCCGGGATCTGGGCCGGGCCCTGCGGGTCGCGTCCGGGTTGCGCACCGGCGTACTGTCGGTGAACTCCAACAAGAGCGTGCGCACCGAGACACCGTTCGGCGGCTACAAGCGCAGCGGGCTCGGGCGCGAGCTCGGTATGCACGCCATGCACCACTACACCGAGGTCAAGAACGTGTTCTTCAGTTCCGAATGACCGCGCTGTTCCTGCCGACGTCGTCGCGGTTGTACCGACGGTGCCGCGTGCCTCGCTCGCTGGAGTCGATCACTGCGACCGGTCTCGAGGACGACCCGGCCGACACCGGCGTCGCTCGTGACGCGGTCGAGCGGATCTGGCACTCGGTCGAGCGGCTCTACCGCGGCGGCGTGCATCCGGCCATCCAGCTGTGTGTGCTCCGCGACGGCCAGGTCGTGGTCGACCGCGCCATCGGGCACGCGTCCGGGAACGGTCCGGACGACGACCGCGACGCGCCGAAGATCGACGCTACGACCGAGACCCCCTTCTGCATCTATTCGGCCTCGAAGGCCATCACCGCGATGGTCGCCCACCTGCTCGACGAGCAAGGAGTTCTCGACGTCCACGACCGGGTGAGCGAGTACATCCCCGAGTACGCGGCCCACGGCAAGGAGACGATCACGATCGCCCACGTGCTGTCGCACCGCGCCGGTGTGCCGACGGTGCCGGAGGACGCGCTCGAGGTCGCGAACATCGCGGACGACGACTTCATCCTCCGGACGATGTGCGAGGCCCGCCCGCGTTGGCGTCCGGGCCGCATGCTCGCCTATCACGCCATCAGCGGCGGGTTCATCGTCGGCGAGGTCGTGCGCCGGGTGACCGGTAAGACCATCCGCGACGTCCTCGGGGCCGAGATCCTCGGCCCGCTCGGCTTTCGTTGGTGCAACTACGGCGTGGCGCCGTCCGACGTCGACAAGGTGGCCACGAGTTACTTCACCGGGCCGCCGGTGCTCCCTCCGATCTCCACGCTGCTGCATCGGGCGCTCGGGATGAGCGTGCAAGACGCAGCCGAGAAGTCGAACGACCCGCGGTTCCTCACCGGCATCGTCCCCGCCGCGAGCATCGTGGCGACGGCCCGCGAGCTGGCCCGGTTCTACGAGCTGCTGCGCCGCGAGGGCGAGTTGGACGGCGTGCGCATCTTCGACCCGCGCACGATCCGCCGGGCGACCGCCGAGCAGTCATACCTCGAGATCGACTTCACCCTCGGGTTCCCGCTCCGCTACGGCATGGGGTTCATGCTCGGCGCGAAGAAGCTCAGCCTCTACGGGCCCGACACCGAGCGGGCGTTCGGGCACTTGGGCTTCACCAACGTCATCGGGTGGGCCGACCCGGAGCGCAATGTCGCCGGCGCGCTCATGACGAGCGGCAAGCCGATCTTGTACCCGCAGCTGTATTACCTGTGGGATGTGATGCGCCAGATCGGGGCAGCCTGCCCGAAGGTCTGACGAGCGGCCTCGCCGACGATCAGTCGTCGCTCCGTGCCCCGTCGTCGTCGCCCTCGGCCCCGACGACGTTGAAGCCTTTGTCGAGCTGGACGTCGACCTGGCTGCCGTCGGCGCGTGTGACCTCGACCTCGTAGTAGCTCTCCTCGTCGCCGACCTCCGTGCCCGTCACCCGCCCGCCGCCGGTATGGGCGAGCGCGGCGGCGGACGCACGGTCGAGGGCCGAGCCCGTGATGGGGACGTCGCCGCCGTCGTCGCCGCCGGCCCCGGCAACGGCGATACCAGTTCCTCCGGCGACGGCGCCGGTGATCGCAGCGGCGGCGATGATGACTTTGGTGCGTCGGCGCACGATGGCCCTCCTCGTGATGGCGGTGGTCGGGCCCTCGAGGGGCTCCCGCTTCGAGTATGCGCCTCGGCAGCTGAACCTCCGCTGAGCGGTCGGGTGTTGCCCCAGACGTCGCGGCCGGCGGGGGGCACGGGGGGGCGGAGCGTCCTGCCGGAGCCCCCGTTTGGCAGTCGAGCCGGGCTCTGCCGGACGACCTCTTAGAGCAAGATCATCTGGGGCTCACCGCGTGAGTTGAGTCCGGTGGTCGAGATCCGGCAGGTACCACCTCGCGGGGTGCCGCCGTTGTACGCCTGGCGCAGGCAGTTCCGCAGCGCCAGCTGGCCCCAGTAGCTCGGGTGCAGGTCTTCTTGGAGCTGATACGGGGTGCCGATGGTGGACGAGGTGCGGATCTGGCTCACCCACTCCGTCTTGTCGACCGCCCCGGGACTCGTCCATGCCGAGAGGCCCTTCTCCTCGAGGAGGCCAACCGTGTTCTCGCACAGGCGCCGCCCTACGAGCGCGTCCCGGTTGTCGAGGATCTTGACGTTCGTCAGGCCGGTCTGCGCGGCCGCGTTCTTGACCGAGTTGTTGAGCGTGGCGACGACGGTGTCGTTGGCCCAGTCGGCATCCCGGTTCCAGACCCCGCAGCCGCCCGTCGTCTGGCGGGTGTAACCGCTCTGCGAGTACCGGAATCCCGAGCCCCGCGGGATCGGTGACGAGTAGGTCTGCACGATGATCGTGTAGCCGGCGTCGGCGTAACCCGCGTTCCTCATCGCTTGACGCACGTTGAGGATCCCGCCCCTGATGGCCGCTGTCTGGGCCGAGATGTTGCTCGCGGTGAAGTTGGCGACGATGTCGGTGTCGTCGCTGCAGTAGTTCGGCCACCACCACGGCGACAAGTACCAGTCGAGGACACAAGCCTCGACGATGTCGGCGAAGTGATAGTTGTTGGCGCCGATCAACACGACCACCGACTTCACGTTGTGGGTCGTGGCGAAGTCCTGGAGCATGCGGGCCTGGCCCTTCTTGCCGGCGCCGTTGTCGTAGAAGTCGAGGCCGGGTTTGAAGTCGCCTCCGGACGGGTCCTGCGTGTAGGTGCGGGCTCCGGAGCAGGCCAGGTTCCGGCCGTTGACCCCGCCGCCGATGAACACCTCGGCCGCCTTGGAGCGGTGGCAGCCCGGGATCGTCTCCGCGGTATTCGCGCCGTTGTCGAAGTACGCGGTCGCGCCAAGGGCGTCGACCCGCCACCATTCGTTGTTCGTGTTGCCGGCCCAGCGGCCGGCTTCACCGGATATCGCGGAGTCGCCGACGCTCACGATCCACGGGGCTCCGACGCCGGGCCCGTCAGCCGCAGCCGGCGGGGCAGTGACGACGCCGATACCGACGGTCGCCACCGCGGTGGCGAGCGCGGTGACGACGGCGGAGGCGCGGCTACGCAGGGCGCGTGCCAGGGAATGCCTCACGGCGACTCCTCTCGATCAGCCATGCCCCCCCGGGGCCCGGAGTCTCGACGCGGGCGGGGCCGCGCGCAAGCATTGGCTCGTGACGATCGACGAAGTTCTGGCCGAGGCTCGTGCCTCCCTGCCGCGACGACCGCTGCCGCGCGAGCTCGAGGGGATCTCCCAGAGCGGTGGACTGGTGGTCGACATCCGCCCCAGCGAGCAGCGCGAAGCCGACGGCGAGGTGCCCGGGGCACTGGTCATCGATCGCAACGTCCTCGAATGGCGCCTCGATCCGGCCAGCGCCCACCGCATCCCCGAAGCCGACGACTACGACCGGGCGGTCGTGCTCGTGTGCAACGAGGGCTACGCGTCGAGCCTCGCGGCCGCCTCGCTGCAGCGGCTCGGCCTGAGCGGGGCGACCGACCTCGACGGCGGGTACGTGGCGTGGCGAGCGTGGCATTCGCACGGCGGAGCCGTCTGAGCGTCTACTCTGCCGATCCGTCGAGCGGAGGAGCGACCCTCAGGGGTGCCTCTGGCCGGAGCAGCGTACGGAACCCGGGCGAAACCCGATCCATGGAGGCGGATGCGTGCGTACCTCCGAGTGCGACCGCAAGGGTCGCTTCAAAGCGATGCTCCTCCGCTCGCGCGCCCGTTGAACGTGATCGACGCCCTCGCCGACCGCGCCGTGTGGTCCTCGGCCGTCGCCACCTTCGTCGAACGCCATCCCCGGCACGCCGACCGCGCCGACGCCTACCGAGCGCTCCTGGCGGCGGAGGAGGATCGGCGCATCGCCGGCGCGGTTGCCGCCGGTCGCTACCGGCCGGATCCCGCCACGGAGGTCTCGATCAACAAGCGCGACGGACGCAAGAAGAAGCTGTACCTGTTGGCGCCCCGCGACGAGCTGCTGCAGCGGGTGCTCAATGGCCTGCTCCAGCCGGCCGTCGCCGACGCGGTGCCGGCGTCGTGCCATTCGTTCCTCCCTGGACGCGGGCCCCGCACCGCCTTCCGGGCGTTGCGGGCCATCCCCGATCGAGACGACTTGGCCTGTATCCGGATGGACGTGCGCGACTACTTCAACAGCGTCGACGTGGTCCGCCTCATGGCCACGTTGCCCGCGAGCCTCGCGGCCGACTCGGCGCTCGTCCGCGTCCTCGAAGCCTTCCTGCTCGACGCTCGCGTCGTGCGCTCCGGCACGACCACGAACGAAAGCCGCAAGGGCGTGATGGCAGGCACGCCCCTCGGACCGCTCCTCGGCAACCTCGCCCTCGCCGATCTCGACGCGGCGGCGGAGACCGCGGGGCTCGGCTGGGCCCGTTACTCCGACGACCTGCTCGCGCTGTGTGACGGCGGCGCGGCGGCCGACGTCGACGCCTGGCTCCGCGAGGAGCTGCGAGCCCACGACCTGGAGCCGAACGAGTCCAAGTGCGGGATCGCCGCGCCCGGAGATCCCTGGGACTTTCTCGGCTTCCGCCACCACGGCGGCGTCGTCGACTTGGCCCCGCACACGCTGCGCAAGCTGCAAGCCCGCTGCGATCGGCTGTCCCGGCGGGTGGCGAAGTCCCGCAGCGTCGCCTCGCTCCCGGCGGCGGTGGCGGCCCGGCGTTTCGTGCGGCGCCTGCAACGCAAGCTCTACGGCTGGGACGCCGATCGGGCCGCGTTCAGCTGGGCCGCGTGGTACTTCCCGGTACTCACGACCGACGCCGGGCTGGCCGCGGCCGACCGCGTGGTGCAGGAACGCGTGCGCTACGCGGCCACCGGGCTCCGAACCGCTCGTGCCCACAGGCGCCTCCCGTACCCGATGCTGCGCGAGGTCGGCTACGTCCCGCTCGTGGGCGCCTGGTGGTCCTGGCGCCGCGACCCCGCCCGCCTCGCCGACCGCATCGCCTGAAACCCCCGCGTTAATGGTGGTGAGTCGTGAGGTAGCGGTCGATCACGCGGTGCATGTGGAGGATGTTGCCCTCCTGTCGCGGGTTGACGCGCAGGCCCGTGCAGCCGCGAGAGTGCATCCCGACCTGGACCTCGACCAGGTTGGCGTAGTCCTGGTTGGCGATCGGTCCCCAGTCCTTGGCGAGGCAGTCCGGGTAGACGCGGCGCTCGGGCATCTTCCACTCGTCTTCGTCGGCCGGCCACGCCAGGGTCCACACGTCGTGGATCGACTGGTCGGGATCGATGCCGTCGGGCCGAGCGCGGAACAGAATGGCACTGCCCGGGTAGATCGGTCCGACCAGGTTCGGGAACCAGAACACGTCCTCCGCGCTAGTCATGCGTTCGGCCGTGAACCCGTCGACATCCACGCCGCGGTCCCGCAGCAGCGCGAGGCGCGCCTGCTGGTACGCCTCCAGCAGCGTGAGCCCGGCCGGCGGACCCTCGGCCCGCAACCGGTCGACCAGCGCTCGCTCCTCGCCGAGGAACGCTCCCCCGAGCCCGGCGACGAGCCCGGCGAGGATCTCGGCCTCGTCGAACTGGCCGTCCTCGAGACCGAGCCGGGGGCTCGGCCGGAGCTGGCGGCGAGCGCCCTCCAGCCGCCCGTACCGGGCGTGGGTGCGGTACTGCTCGTATGCGATCGAGACGTCGTCGGTCCACGGCAGGATCTGCGGGTGCGTGCCTTGCACGTGATAGCCCTCGTTGAAGGCGTCGACGAGCGCCTTCCAGTTGGCGGGCACCACCGTGGTCTGGTATGAGCGGAACCGCATCCGCTCGAGGTGGTAGGCGCCGAGCAGCGTGGGGATCGGATCGAGGAACTCGAGCAGCGGTGGCGCGTCCGGGTCCATCGACACGAACACGAAACCGCCCCAGGACCCGGTGCGCACGGCGCCGAGGCGCAGCTCGGGCAACGGGCCGAACTCGGCCTCGTCGGGGATGTGGCTGACCCGGCCATCGAGCCCGTAGCACCAGCCGTGGTACGGGCACCGGATTGTCCCTGCGTCGAAGTGGCCGCACCCGGACGCCAATCGGGTGCCGCGGTGACAGCAGGTGTTGTAGTACGCGGCGACGTCGCCGGCGTCGGTGCGGACGACGAGGATCGACTGGTCGCCGATCGTGTACTCGAGATGGTCGCCGGGCGCGGCGATCTCCTCCTCCCGGCACGCCACCTGCCACACCCGTGACCAGAGGCGCTCCATCTCGAGCGCGAGGAACTCGGCTGACGTGTAGCGCTCCTTCGGGATCAACGCGTCGTCGCCGACGAGTACGGCCCCGAGGTCCATACTTCGGAACCTACTGCCGTGGAACTGAACCTCGCCGACCTCTTCGAGTGCGTGGCCGACACGCTTCCCGACCGTCTCGCGCTCGTCGCCGACGATCAGCGGTTGACCTATCGCGGGCTCGACGAGCGGGCCACCCGCCTCGCGCACGGGCTGGCCGGTCTCGGGGTCGGCGCCGGCGACCACGTCGGCCTCCACTTGTTCAACTGCGGTGAGCACATCGACGCGCTCCTCGCCTGCTTCAAGCTCCGAGCCGTCCCGATCAACATGAACGTCCGCTACACGACGGCCGAGCTCGTCCACCTCGCGGCCGACGCCGACCTGTCGCTGATCGTGCGGGACCCCGAGTTACCGCCCGTCCCCGGCGTCGCCGCCCTCGATCGCGGCGCCCCGTACGACGCGGTGGTCGCGAGCGGGTCGCCGGTCCGCGACTTCGGCGCCCGCTCGGCGGACGACCGCTACATCCTCTACACCGGCGGCACCACCGGGTTCCCCAAAGGCGTCGTGTGGCGGCAGGAGGACATCTTCTTCGCCGTGCTCGGGGGCGGGAACCCGGGCGGTCCTCCGATCCGGCGAGCGGACGAGATCGCGTCCACGGTCGTCGAGAACCGAGCGCAGCGGTTGGCGCCGTTCCTCTCGCCCGGCGACGCCGGCCCGGACCGGTTCGTGAGCCTGGCCATTGGCCCGCTGATGCACGCGAGCGGGCAGTGGACCTCGCTCGGCGCGCTGCTCGCCGGCGGCACACTCGTGCTCGGCACCGACCGCCACGTCGACATGACCCGCGTGCTCGACCTGATCGAGCGAGAGCGGGTCGTGAGCATGAGCCTCGTGGGCGACGCCAGTGCCCTGCCCATGCTCGAACTGCTCGAGGCGCACCCGCAGCGATGGGACACGTCGTCGCTGCGCCTCCTCGGATCGGGCGGGACCATCCTCACCGCCGACCTGAAGGCTCGCCTGCTCGCCGCGCTGCCGTCCGTGGTCGTCATCACCGAGGCCATCGGCTCCTCGGAATGCCCCGTCCAGGCGACCGCGGTCGTGACCCGCGACGGCGCACCATCACCCTCGCTCACGTTCGCGCCGCGCCCCGAGACGGCGGTGCTCGACGACGACCTCCGGCCCCTGCCCCCTGGGTCGGCGCTCGTCGGCCGGTTGGCCACCCGCGGCCGGGTGCCGCTCGGCTACTACAAGGATCCCGCCCGCAGCGCGGCGACCTTCGTCGAGATCGACGGCGAGCGATGGTCGATGCCGGGCGACATGGCGATGGTGGATCTCGACGGCACGATCCGGCTCCTCGGCCGGGGTGCCCTGTGCATCAACACCGGCGGCGAGAAGGTCTACCCCGAGGAGGTCGAGGCCGTAGTAAAGGCGCACCCCTCGGTGGTCGACGCGCTGGTCGTGGGCGTGCCCGACGCTCGCCGGGGCCAGATGGTTGCCGCCGTCGTGTCCGGCGCGATCACCCTCGACGCCCTGCAAGCCCACTGCCGCGGGTGGCTCGCGGGCTACAAGGTGCCGCGTGCGCTGCGCGTCGTGGACCAGATCGAGCGGTCGCCGGCAGGGAAGGGCGACTACGTCTGGGCCCGAGCCCAGTTCGCCGCGGACGCGTAGCGTTGCGGCATGGCCGACGTGACGTCACTGCTCGAGGAGATCGTGCCGACCGACCGGCTGCTGGCCGGCGACGCGGCTGAGGACTACACGCACGACGAGGCCCTCGGTGGGCAGCCCCAGACGCCCGCGTGTGTCGTGTTCCCCATCTCCACCGACGAAGTGTCGGCGATCCTGCGCGTGGCGAACGAGCACGGCGTCGCGGTGACGGCGCGCGGGAGCGGCACCGGCTTGTCGGGCGCCGCCATCCCGGTGGCGGGCGGCCTCGTCGTGTCGTTCGAACGCATGAACCGCATCATCGAGATCGACGCCGAGAACCAAGTGGCGGTAGTGGAGCCGGGCGTCACCCTCGCGCAGCTCGAAGAGGCCACCGCCGGGCACGGGCTCGTGTACCCGGTGTTTCCTGGCGAGTACAGCGCCAGCATCGGCGGCAACGTCGGCACCAACGCTGGCGGCATGCGGGCGGTCAAGTACGGCGTCACGCGCCACCAGGTGCTCGGTCTCGAGGCGGTGCTGGCGTCCGGTGAGGTGATCCGCACCGGCGGCCGGTTCGTGAAAGGGTCGACCGGCTACGACCTCACGCAACTCGTCGTCGGCTCCGAGGGCACGCTCGCGCTGGTGACGGAGGCGATCCTCAAGCTGTATCCGCGGCTACCCCACCAGGCCACCGTCATGGCGCCGTTCCGCACCCTCGAGGACGTGATGCGGGCCGTGCCCCGCATCGTCGGCAGCGGCATCGGTCCCCTGATCCTCGAGTACATCGACATGCTCACCCTGGCCGGGATGGAGCGGAACTTCGGCCTCGAGCTCGGGGTCCCCGAAGCGGTGCGGGCCGAGGCGCTCGCCTACCTCGTCGTGATGATGGAGAACCGAATCGAAGCTCGGCTCGACGAGGACGTGCTCACGTTGAGCGAGCAGCTCGTCGACCTCGGGGCGGTCGACGTGTACGTGCTGCCGCCGCAAGCCGGCGTGGCGTTGATCTCGGCCCGGGAGAAGGCGTTCTGGCTGGCGAAGTCGTCGGGGGCCGACGACATCGTCGACGTCGCCGTGCCCCGGGCGGCGATCGCCGACTTCATGGAGCAGGTGGCCGCGCTGGCCGCGGCGACCGGAACGTTCGTAGCCGGGTGCGGTCACGCCGGTGACGGCAACGTCCACCTGTCGGTCTTCCAACCCGACGGCGTGAAACGCTCGGGCGTGCTCCACGACCTCTTCGCGGTCGGTATGGAGCTGGGCGGCGTGATCTCGGGCGAGCACGGCATCGGCACGACGAAGAAGAAGTACTTCCTCGAGTTGGAGGATCCCGTGAAGATCGACCTCATGCGTTCGATCAAACGAGCCTTCGACCCCACCAACATCCTCAACCCCGGAACCCTGTTCGACTGATGTTTCGCGATCACTCGTTCGCTTCGCTCACTCCGTTCGAGCGAGTGCGGTGGTGCCGGCCTACGGCCGGCGCTGAATGCGATCCCGCCGGTCGACCGGCGAAGCTGGCTCGACCCGCAACCGGGGGGCTCCGGCAGGAGCCTCCGCCCCCCGGACCGCCCGCCCCGAGGGAGGCGTTTTGAACGGCGCACAGGCACTATTACGGACGCTCGTGGACGCGGGCGTCGATGCGTGCTTCACGAACCCGGGGACCTCGGAGATGCACTTCGTCGCCGGGCTCGACTCGGTCGCCGAGCTGCGCGCCGTGCTCGGGCTGTTCGAAGGCGTCGTCACCGGTGCCGCCGACGGGTACGGTCGCATGACGGGTCGGCCGGCGGCCACCCTCCTCCACCTCGGACCGGGCCTCGGCAACGGCCTCGCCAACCTCCACAACGCCCGGCGGGCGCGCACCCCGGTCGTCAACATCGTCGGCGATCACGCGGTGACCCACGGCCAGTACGACGCGCCGCTGCAATCCGACATCGAGGGCGTCGCCGCCAACGTGTCGGGCTGGGTCCGGCGGTCGCTGCGCACCGAGGACGTGGCCGGTGATGCCGCCGAGGCTGTGGCCGCCGCGCTGGGTCCCCCCGGTCAGGTCGCGACGCTGATCCTGCCGGCCGACGTCTCGTGGGGTGAGGGCGCGGCCCCGGCCCCGGCCCGACCCGTCGGCCGGCCCCACACGGTCGGCGACGATGCGATCGAGGCGGTGGCCAAGGCCCTCGTGTCGGGCGAGCCCTGCGTGCTCCTCCTCGGTGGTACCGCGGTGCGCGCCGAGGGGCTGTCGGCCGCGAGCCGCATCGCCGGCGCGTCCGGAGCCCGGTTGCTCACCGAGACGTTCCCGGCGCGAACCGAACGGGGCGCGGGCGTCCCGGTGGTCGACCGGTTGAGTTACCTCGCCGAGTTCACCGTCGCCCAACTGGCGGGCGCCCGCCATCTCGTCCTCGTCGATGCCAAGGCGCCGGTGTCCTTCTTCGCCTACCCGGACAAGCCGAGCGACCTCGTGCCCGACGGGTGCCGGGTCCACGTCCTCGCGGCGCCCGGTGACGACGCGCCCGGCGCCCTCGCGCACCTGGCCGACCTCGTCGCCGCCAACGAGACGCCTGCGGTCGCCGAGGCCACTCGACCCGACCGGCCGGCCGGCGCGCTCACGGGCGAGACCATCGCGGCCGCAATCGGCGCGCTGCTTCCCGTGGGCGCCATCGTGTCCGACGAGGCGAACACCGCCGGCCTCTGGCTCGCCGGCGCTACGGCTGGTGCGCCCCGCCACGACTGGCTCACGCTGACGGGCGGCGCGATCGGGCAAGGGCTGCCGCTCGGTACGGGCGCGGCGGTGGCGTGCCCCGAGCGCAAGGTGTTGTGCCTCGAGGCCGACGGCAGCGCCATGTACACGATCCAAGCACTGTGGACCCAAGCCCGCGAAGGGCTCGACGTGACGACCGTGATCTTCGACAACCGTTCCTATGCCATCCTCAACATGGAGTTGGGTCGCGTCGGCGCGACACGTGAGCCGGGGCCCAAAGCGCTCGACATGCTCGACATCTCCCGTCCCGACCTCGACTTCGTCGCGCTGGCCCGCGGCATGGGTGTGGACGCCGATCGGGCCACCACCGCCGAGGACTTCACGACGTTGCTGGAACGGGCGCTGGCCGAGCCCGGCCCCCACCTCATCGACGCGCCGATCCCGAAGTCGTTCTGACCAGCGGTCAAAAGCCTCGCATAAGCCGAGGAACATCCGCTAGAAAGCTCGCATGAGCGAGGTCTATCGGGCTGGCCAGGTAGCCGAGCTGTTGGGTGTGAGCGTCGACACGGTGCGGCGATGGACCGACAGCGGACGCCTGCGGGCAACGCGTTCGCCCGGCGGGCAACGGGTCGTCGCCGGGCGCGACCTCGCTCGCTTCCTCGCCTCCGAGGAGCACGCCATCGAACCGGTCCGAGCCTCGAGCCAGTCGGCCCGCAACCGCCTGCCCGGCGTCGTCACCAAAGTGACCAAGGACAAGGTCATGGCCCAGGTCGAGATCCAGGCCGGACCGAACCGGCTGGTGTCGCTCATGTCGCGCGAAGCGGCCGACGAGCTCGGTCTCGCGCCCGGCGTCCTCGTAGCCGCGGTGATCAAGGCGACCAACGTCGTCGTCGAACGGCCCGGGAAAGGGTGATGCGGCGTATCGGGCGCGCAGTCCTGGTTGCGATCGCGCTGCTCGCCGCGGCGTGCGGCGACGGCTCGCCGGAGAACTCGTCGGCGCGGCAGGTGACAGTGTTCGCCGCCGCCTCGCTGACCGACGTGTTCACCGAACTCGGCGATGCGTTCGAAGCCGCGCATCCCGGCGTCACCATCTCGTTCAACTTCGCGGGGTCGTCCGCCCTGGCGCAACAGATCATCGACGGCGCGCCGGCCGACGTGTTCGTGTCCGCTGATGAGACGAACATGGCCAAGGTCGTGGATGCGGGGCAGGCCGCGGAGCCCAAGGTGACTGCCCACAACCGGCTCGCGATCCTTGTCGAGCCCGGCAACCCGAAGCAGATCCGCGGGCTCGGTGACCTCGCCCGGTCCGACGTCGTGTTCGTGCTCTGCGCGCCCGAGGTGCCGTGCGGCAAGTTCGGCGCCGCCGCGCTGGCCAAGGCGGGCGTGTCCGCCTCGCCGGCCTCGCTCGAGGAGAACGTGAAGGCCGTCGTGTCGAAGGTGACGTTGGGAGAAGCCGATGCCGGCATCGTCTACGTCACCGATGTCCAGGCCGCGGCCGATGACGCCGACGGCGTCGACATCGACATCGCCGCCGACCCGGACCTCGAAGCGGTCTATCCGATGGCCGTGACGACCGATGCGGCCAACGCCGACGACGCCCGCGCCTGGGTCGCCTTCGTCCTCTCGGACGATGGGCAGCAGATCCTGGGTCGCTACGGGTTCCTGTCACCGTGACACGCCGTCCGCCGATAGTCGCCGGCGCGGTGGGCCTGATCGCTGTGGTCCTCTTCGCCCTGCCGCTCGTCGGCCTCTTGTGGCGCGCGCCGTGGTCGTCGCTCACCGACGTCGTCGCCGACCCGGCGGTGCGCACGGCGCTCCGCCTCTCGCTGGTCTGTTCGCTGTCGGCCACCGCGGTCGCCGTCGCGCTCGGCGTGCCGCTGGCGTGGGTGCTGGCCCGCACGGAGTTTCCCGGCCGGCGCGTAGTACGCGCGCTCGCCCTTGTCCCCCTCGTCCTGCCGCCGGTGGTCGGCGGCGTCGCGCTCCTGCTCGCGTTCGGAAGGCGCGGCTTGTTCGGCCGTTGGCTCGACCAGTGGTTCGGCGTCCGCCTCCCGTTCACCACCGCCGGCGCGGTGCTCGCCGAGGCGTTCGTCGCCCTTCCGTTCGTCGTCATCACGGCGGAGGCCGCGTTCCGCAACATCGACCACCGCTACGAGGAGGCGGCCCGCACGCTCGGCGCCCGGGGTTCGTTCGCGTTCCGCGCGGTGACGTTGCCGCTCACCTGGCCGGCCCTCGCCGCGGGCACCGTCCTGGCGTGGGCCCGGGCCCTCGGCGAGTTCGGGGCGACGATCACCTTCGCCGGCAACACACCGAACCGCACGACGACGATCCCACTCCAGGTGTACCTGTTGCTCGAGTCGGGCCGTCTCGACGGCGCGATCGTGTTGAGCCTCGTCCTGCTCGCCGTGTGCGTCATCGTGCTCGTCGCTCTGCGTGACCGTTGGCTCCAGCTGTGAGCGGCTTGACGGCGACGGTGGCGCTGACGCAAGGAGATCTCCATCTGGACGCCGCCTTCGAGGTCGGCCCGGGCGAGACGCTCGCCGTGCTCGGGCCGAACGGCGCAGGGAAGACGACCCTGTTGCGTGCGCTGGCCGGCGCCATCGCGCTGGACCAGGGTTCCGTCGTGCTGGACGGGGTCGTCCTCGAACGCGCGCCAGGCGGCGAGCGGGTGCCCTCCGAGCGCCGCCCGGTCGGGCTCGTCTACCAGGACTACCTCCTGTTCCCTCACCTCGACACGCTGGACAACGTCGCCTTCGGGTTACCCGCCCGTGGCACGGGACGCCGCGACGCGCGGCGGCGCGCGCAGCCATGGCTGGAGCGAGTGGGGCTCGGTGATCGCGGCCGGGCCAAGCCTGGTGAGCTGTCGGGTGGGCAGCAGCAGCGGGTCGCGCTCGCCCGGGCGCTCGCGGTCGAGCCCCGCCTGCTGTTGCTCGACGAGCCGCTCGCCGCCCTCGACGTCGGATCGCGGCGGGCCACCCGGCGGGTGCTGCGCGACGTCCTCGGCGCGTTCTACGGATGCCGCATCCTCGTCACCCACGATCCCGTGGAGGCGATGGCGCTTGCCGACCGCCTGGCCGTCATCGAGGACGGGCGGATCGTGCAGGTGGGGTCGGCGGCCGAGATCACGAGCCGCCCGCGCTCGGAGTACGTGGCCGACCTCGTCGGCGTGAACCTGTTCCGGGGTCGGGCTCGGGGCGACGTCGTCAAACTGACGGTGGGCGGCGAGCTCGTGGTCGCCGGCGGCCACCCTGACGGCGACGTGCTGGCCGTGGTCCATCCGCGCGCGGTCGCCTTGCACCGGCGCGCCCCCGAAGGCACGCCCCGCAACGCATGGCCGGGGCGAGCGGAGAGCGTTGACGTCGAAGGCGGGCGGGCCCGCGTGCTGGTCGGCGGCCGCCCCCCGATCGTGGCCGAGGTGACGATGGCGGCCGTCGCCGCGCTCGGCCTCGAGCAGGGCGGCGACGTGTGGGTGACGGTGAAGGCGACCGAGATCAGCGTTTATCCCGCGTAGCCGGCCGCCGGGAGAGCGCGGACCCGGGTCGAATAGCGTGACCCCATGGTCGACTACCCCGTCCACTTCGTCACGCAGACCCGCTCGGATCTCTGCTGGGCCGACTTCCAAACGAAATACGACGTCACCGGCCTGCGCTGGAGCCGCGTCACCTATCGCAGCTGATGCGCACCGTCGTCTACGGCGCGGGCGCCGTCGGGGGTGTCATCGGCGGCCGACTGTTCGAGCACGGCCACGAGGTCGTCATGATCGCACGGGGCGCCCACTACGACGCGCTCCGCGATCGGGGTCTGCGGTTGGAGTCGCCCGCCGGGGCGACGACGCTCGCCGTACCGGTGGTCGATCACCCGGGGGCGATCGAGCTGCGCGAGGACGACGTCGTCATGCTGGCGATGAAGGGCCAGGACACACCCGGCGCGCTCCACGCCCTGGCGGCCCACGCCCCGCCCGGCACCGCGGTCGTGTGCGCGCAGAACGGCGTCGAGAACGAACGGGCCGCCGCCCGCCTGTTCGCCAACGTCTACGGCATCTGTGTGATGTGCCCGACTGGTCATCTCGAGCCCGGCGTGGTGCAGGCGTACTCGCTCCCGGTGTCCGGCATCCTCGACATCGGGCGGTACCCGGCCGGCGTCGACGACGTCGCCACCGGCGTCGCGGCCGCGCTCACCGCGTCGACCTTCGTCTCGGAGCCGCGGCCCGACATCATGCGGTGGAAGTACTGCAAGTTGCTGATGAACCTCGGCAACGCGATTCAAGCGTTGTGCGGGGCTGGTGCCAGCGGCGCCGACCTGTACAAGCTCGCCCGGGAGGAGGGCAGGGCCGTGCTCGAGGCGGCCGGGATCGACCGGGCGTCCACCGAAGAGGACCGGGCCCGCCGGGGCGACTTGCTCCAGATGGGCCGCATCGGCGATGGGGACCGCGGCGGCGGGTCGTCCTGGCAGTCGCTGGCCCGCGGCACGGGTGCGATCGAGGCGGACTATCTCAACGGCGAGATCGCGCTCCTCGGCCGGCTTCACGGCGTCCCGACGCCGGTGAACGCGACCTTGCAACGCCTCGCCAACCAAGCCGCCGCCGACCGCCTCCCTCCCGGCCACATGACCCCTGAGGCCCTTCTCGACGCAATAGCCCGCCAAAGCGACGGGCTATTGCGTCAGGAATGACGGAGGAGGGCGCGGACGGCGTCGATGGTGTCCGCCTCGGCGGGTGACTTGTCGGGGCGGTAGCGGCGGACGCGGGCGAAGCGCAGGGCGACACCACCGGGGTAGCGAGTCGACGCCTGCACGCCGTCGATGGCGATCTCCACCACGAGCTCGGGCCGGACGAACACGACGTGACCGTCGGTCGATGTTTCGATCGTCGGGAACGTGGCGGTCTGCCACGTGAGCAACGCGTCGGTGAGCCCTTTGAACGTCTTGCCGACCATGACGAAGCCACCGTCTGGATCGCGCGCGCCGAGGTGCAGGTTCGAGAGCCAGCCCTGCCGGCGCCCGTAGCCCCACTCGGCGGCCAGCACGACGAGGTCCAGGGTGATCACCGGCTTGACCTTGCGCCACGCGCTGCCGCGCCGGCCGGCTTCGTATATCGAGGTCGCGCCCTTCACCATGACGCCCTCGTGGCCCGAGGCAACGGCATCGTGGGCGAAGGCCGCCGCCGTCTCGGGATCGTCGGTGACCACGGCGGGCACTCGGAGGGAGGAGGCGAGCTGATCAAGGGCTGCGATCCGGTCGGAGAGCGGCCGGTCGATGAGGTCCTCACCGTCGAGGTGGAGGCAGTCGAAGAACAGCGCGCCGAGGGTTCCGCCGCCGCCGTCCTGGCTGCCGAACCGGCTCATCGTGTCCTGGAACAGCTCCGGCCGCTGATCCTCGGCCAGCCCGATCGCCTCGCCGTCGAGGATCAAGGAGTCGGCGGGTAAGGCTCGGACGACGGCGACCACACCGGGCAGGCGCTCGGTCACGTCGTTGAGATTGCGGGTGAAGATCCGCACCTCGCGCCCCGCTCGGTGCACCTGCACGCGGGCCCCGTCGAGCTTCCACTCGACGGAAGACAAGCCGCACGCGGCGATGGCCTCGTGGACGTCGGCCGCGGTGGCCGCCAGCATCGGCTGCACCGGTCGCAGCACCTCGAGACCGACGGCCGCGAGCGCGGCTTCACCGCCGGACTGGGCGAGCACGGCGACGACCCGAAGGTCACCGCTCAGCATGGTGGCTCGCCGCACCGCGGCCAATGGCACCCCGAAGGCTTTGGCGACGGCGTCGGCGACGATGCCCTCGAGCGCGCCTTGCCGGAGATCGCCGAGCAAGAGGCGCTTGAGGAACGAGGCCTCGGTCTGGGTGGCCCGCGCCAGCAGCGCGGTCAGCCGGGTGACGCGGGCCGCTGCCGACCCCGAGCCGGAGGTGACCGCGAGGAGGTCGAGCACGTCGTCGACGTCCCCGATCGTGAGAGAGGGCGAGGGCGCGGGCGGTGGGTCGACGGCGCGCACGGTGGCCCACCCGATCCCGATCCGACCCTGTCGAGTTTGGCCGCTCAGGAACGCGACGCCGGTCTCGACTTCGCCTGGCGACAACCGGCCGATCACCTCGGCCAGCGCGGCGACCTTCTTCGACCGGGCGCGCGTCGCCGCCACCGTCTCGGACGCGGCCACGAGGTCGGCCAACAACATGGCCGCATCCTGCCCGACCCGACCCCACCTATCCGTTCTGTCGGCAGTTACTGCACCATCAGGTCGATAACTGCCGACAGAAGGGCGGTTCCTCGGTCAACGGACAGCGAGCCGGGCCAGGAGGCGGTCGACGGTGGCGCCGACCTCCGCCCGGGCCCGGCGGGGCTTGGCGGCGCCGGCGACGAGCAACGCCGCCTCCATGAGCGCAGCTAGCAGCATGTGGGCCAGCGGCTCGATCGGTTGCGGCTCGATGAGACCGGCGTCCGCCAGCCCGGCGAGCGCCTCGCGCAGGAGCCCGAGCCCGTACTGCGCTTCGATGGCGCGCCACGCCTGCCAACCGAGCACCGACGGCGCGTCGATCAGCAAGATGCGCTGCACGGCGGGGTCGAGGGCCTCCTCGAGGAAGGCCTGACATCCCTTGCGCAGCTGATCCATGGGATCCACGCCTCGCAGGCCGGCCGCCGCAACCCGGTGCGTGACCTCCTCCTCCATCTCGATCACGACGGAGCGGAACAAGTCCTCCTTGCTCTCGAAGTGGTGGTACATCGCACCGCGGGTGACGCCGGCTCGCTCGACGATCTCCTCTCTGGCCGCACCCGTGAAGCCCCGCTCTGCGAACAGCTCGCGCGCCGACGACACCAGCGCGGCACGGGTCGCCCGCGAGCGCTCGGCCTGCGTCCGCCTGTGGCCCTTGTCACGGTTGACAGTCATCGGCAACCATGGTGAAGATGCATGCAGCCTGCATGTAACCACAAGGGGGAACACCATGGTGCTCGCACGGGAAGATGTTGCCGCAGGGATCGGTCCGGAGTGGGCCGCGTTCGCCGAACTCGTCCGCTCGCTCGACGCGGACCAATGGGCGAGGCCGACGCGCTGTGCTGGCTGGACCGTCGGTGACGTCGCGGCTCACGTGGCAGGATCCCTCACCGACATCACGACCGGAAACCTCGAAGGGCAGGGCACCCCCGAGGTCACCGGCCGCCAGGTCGCCGAGCGCAAGGGCCGTTCGCCGGAGGAGCTCGCGGACGAGATCGACGCGGCCGCGAAGATCGGCGGCGACCTGCTCGCCGCGTTCGACGACGACGCGTGGGCCGGCCCGTCGCCGGGCGGCTTCGACTTCACCCTCGGCTTTGGCGTGCAGTCGCTCTGGTACGACGCATACCTGCACGCCGACGACATCCGGGCCGCCATCGGCCAACCCACAGTTCAAAGCGACGGCTTGCGCGCGGGTGTCGACCACGTGGCCGACTCCCTGGAACAACGGGGCTGGGGCCCGGCCACCCTCGCGTTCGACGGGCTCGACGAGCGCGCCATCGGCGGCCAGGGCGGGCCCCGCATCACGGGCGACGCGTTCCAGTTCGTACTCGTCGGCACCGGCCGCGCCGACCCCTCCACCCTCGGCCTCGACCCAACCGTCAACATCTACGCGTAGGGACCGGGCACTCCCGAGACATAGAGCTAACCCGCGCGCTCGAGTCCTCGGCGCTTCCAGCGACTGCCAACCGCCGCGTGCGCATCATCTCGATTCGCCCGCGCTCGGCCTCCGGCCTCGCGTCGGCCCGTCATCGCGAGCCCGACTGGCGCGGGGTTCACCTCGAGCCGACGACGGAGTCGATGAGCTCCTCTAGCGCGTCGAGGCCTTCCGCCTTTTCGATGTAGCGGATGCCGAGGCGGCGGGCCCGACCCCAAAGTTCTCGGTCGAACAGCGAACTGAACAGGACGACGGGCTGGCCGGGGCGCGACGCGCACACCGTCTCCGCCATCTCGAGCCCGTCCATGCCCCCCATCACGTAGTCGACGACGATGACGTCGGGGTCGGCAGCCGCGACCAACGGCAGCGCTTCTTCCGCACTGCCCGCTTCGGCGACGATGTCGTAGCCGTCGTCCTGGAGTGCGTCGCGCACTAGGTGCCGTAGGCGGGCATCGTCGTCCACCAGCATGATGCGCAGACGGCGCGGGGCCACGACCTCCGACCGTATCCGAGCAACTCGCGGTGGTGGCGGCGGGTGGAGAGCGTTACCGGCCGACGGCCCGGGCGAGCTGCGCCTTGTTCATCTTCGACCGACCCTCGATGCCCTTACGCCGAGCCTCTTCATAGAGCTGGTCGCGCGTCCGGCCACCGGGTCCCTTGTGCGAGCGCAACCCACCGCGGCGACCGGACGAGAGATCCTCGGTGGAGGTCCGGCTGCGCTGCTTCGCTTCGCCGGATCGGGCCCGCTCCTTGTTCACCGTGCGAGCCGCGATCTCCTCGGCGGTGTCCTCGGGCTCGCCGCGATCTTCGAGCCCTTCCTTGATGTGCTCGTATTGCCGTTCCCGTTTCGAGCTCCACGCTTTCTGCGGCATGACGTCTCCTTGTCTCGATGCCGCTCAGCGTCCCCGGCGCAATGAGAGGACAAACGGCGGAGGAGCCGGCGCGACGTTCACGCCGGCGGGTTCGTGGGAAGGACTCCCGGGAAAATCTAGGCGGCTAAGCGGCGGAGCCGGGAAGCGGTCCTATGTCTCCGACCGACGCGAAGTTGGAATCCTCACCGGCAAGTGTGCGAGAAGCGCGGCGCTTCGTGCGCCAGTCGCTCCAAGCGCGTCACATTCGCGACGACGTCACCGCCACGGTCGAGCTCCTCACCAGCGAAGTCGTTACCAACGCCATCGTCCACGCGGGCACCCCTTGCGAGCTCGCCGTGGCGATACAGCCCGACCGCGTCCGGGTCGAGGTGCTGGATGCGAGCGGCGCGATCCCTATCCGGATACAGGGGCCGGTCGACGCGATATCGGGGCGAGGGCTGCAGATCGTCGAGCGGTTGGCGCTGCGATGGGGATGCGAACGGCGGTCCAGGGCCGGAAAGCGCGTCTGGTTCGAGGTCGCGCGCTAGCCCGTTCCTCAGGCGGAGGACGACGAGGCGGCGGCGTCGACGGTGTCGTGGATCGCGAAGACCCTGGTCAGTCCCGTGATCTCGAGGACCTTCAGGATCGGGCGGTTGGTGCACACCAGCACCAGGTCGCGCCCGTTGGTCCTGGCGCGCTTGAGGCAGCCGACGATCACGCCCAGCCCGGTCGAGTCGAGGAAGCCGACCCCGTCGAGGTCGAGAATGACGTCCCGCTCGCCGGTGCCGACGAGCTCGAGGAGTCGCTCGCGCAGCTGCGGGGCGGTCGCGACGTCGATCTCACCCCGCACCGACAGCACAGCGCGACCCTCCCGATCGGTAGCCGTGAACCCGAGGTCCATGTCGCTGCTCCCGTCCGTTTACGCCGACCCTCTGGCGGGCACGCTGCCGCGCCAAGTGGGAAGGTAGCAAGGACCAGGGCAGGTGCCGCGATCGAGGAGGCAGGTGGACACAAAAGACCCCGCTGGGCGAGGAGAGCCTGTCGAGCCGGCCATCGTCCGCTTGACGGTGCCTGCTGCCCCCGGGTTCGTTCAAGTCGCTCGATTGGCGGGCTCGGCCCTTGCCAGCCGGGCCGGGTTCTCCATCGACGAAGTTGACGATCTTCGCATCGCTATCGACGAGCTCGCCGCGGTGCTGGTGCAAGCCACCGGCGGCGTGGGCGACCTAGAGCTGATCTTTGAGCTCGACGACGACGGCGTCCGGGTTCAGGGACGGGTCGAGTCGCCGGCTCAGCCCTCCGTCCCCGAGCTGACCGAGAAGATCCTCGACGTGGTCGTCGACTCGTACGACCTTGCCGCTCAAGACGGCAAAGTGTCGTTTCGGTGCGAGAAGCGAAGAACTGACGAGGGCGATCTGGAGGGCGAGCCGGACAGATGACGCACCGCGACGACAGGGCCGCGCCCGCCGCCGTCGCCGAGAAGCTTGCACGGTTTGCCCAGACCCGCGAGCCGGCGCTTCGCGACGAGCTCGTGACGGAGCACATGGGCTTGGCGCGCAGCCTGGCGCGCCGCTTCGCCAATCGGGGTGAGCCGCTCGACGACCTCATTCAGGTGGCGTCGATGGCGCTCATCAAGGCGCTCGACCGCTTCGAGCCCGAACGGGGGCTCGCATTCTCGACCTTCGCGACACCCACGATCCTGGGCGAGCTGAAGCGCCACTTCCGCGACAAGGGCTGGGCGATCCGTGTCGCCCGCCGGGTGCAAGAGCTCCACCTCCGACTCACCCGCGAGGTCGCGGCCTTGGCGCAGGAGCTCGGCCGCTCGCCGACGGTCCCGGAGATCGCGGCCCGCCTGGACGTCAGCGAGGACGAGGTCCTCGAGGCCATGGAAGCCGGGCGGTCCTATCGAATGGGATCGATCGACGCCCGCGCCGGCGACCGGAGCGAGGAAGGGGCAACCCTCTCCGACCGCCTCGGCACCGACGACGCGTCCCTGATGGACGCCGAACGTCGCGCCACTCTCGCGCCGTTGCTCGCCGCGCTCCCGCCGCGCCAGCAGCTCATCGTCTACCTCCGCTTTTGGGAGGGGCTGACCCAGTCCGAGATCGGGGCCCGTCTCGGCATCAGCCAGATGCACGTGTCGCGGCTCCTGGCCCGCAGCTTGCAAGAACTGCGCGACCAGAGCCCGGGCGACGAGGCCGACACTATGGGCGAGTAATCAGCCGGTAAGCGCGGCGGACTTGTCGTTGGCGGGCGGGATCTCCTCGCCGGCGCGAGTGGCGGCGATGGGAACGTCGCCCGGAACGCGCGGCAGCTCGATCTCGACGGTTACCGTGCCGTGGTCCTCCTCCCACCGGACGACGTTGTGGGCGGCGGCGTAGACGACGAGTCGCCCGAACACGAGAAGCCACGCGAGGATCGCCAGCACGACCCCGAGCGGGCCGTAGAGCGCCGACGCCGACGCGACCGCCCTCGGGACGTACACCGCGCCGATCACGGTGAGCAGTTGGAGACCGACACCGGCGAGCACCGCGCCCGGCAGGTGGGCGCTCCACGGCACGTTCCGGTTCGTGAGGACCTTGAAGGTCCACAGCCACAGCACGACATTCACCGCGATGGCGGCGAGGACGGCGACTGGGGCGAGGAAGCCGGGGAGGATGTTCAGCAATGCGGTGAGCGCGACGGACCCGGCGAGGATGGCCACGGCGCCGACGAGCCACACGAGGTCGTTGAGCTTGCCCTTGACACCGCGGCCCCGGACTTGCCACACGGTGTCGAACACGGCCTCGAACGCACCGACGAGCCCTAGTCCGGACCACAGCAGGCCGGCGAACCCGACGATGCTCGCACCCACGCGCGTCTCATCGGCGCGGTTGACGGCGTCCACCACTGTCGACGCGGCCGAGCCGGTGAGGCCCATGCGCTCGACGAGACTGCTCGCGAAGTCAGGACGACTGTGGGCGACGAACCCCATGACCGCGATGACCGACAGAAGTAAGGGGAACAAGGCGAGGAACGCGCCCAGCGTCACCGCCGCCGCCAACTGGCTCCCGTGCACCTCGCCGAAGCGCCGCTGCACCCTCCAGGCGGTAGCGGCCCACGAGAAGCGCTTGGTCAACCAACCCAGTGGTCCAGGTGGATCGTCCATCCAGCCGCCTCATGTCGAAGGGGTCTGATGCCGGCGGCGGGCGGTCCGCCGCCGGCGCCAGACGGGGCGCCCGCCCGTTACTTCCGTCCGAAGGTGTCCTCGGCCTTGTCCCTGGCCTTGTCGACCAGCTCCTCGGCCTTGTCCGTCACGTCGTCGACCTTGCCGCGCACGGTGGATGCGGCGCGGTCGACCTTGCCCTCACGCTTGAGCTCGTCGTCGTCGGTGAGATCGCCGACGGCCTCCTTGGCGCGGCCCTTGGCGTCATCGAGGTGCTCGCCCATGTCGCGTCCTTTCCTGTGTGTCCGTCTGATGCCGGCCGATCCTCCCCGGATCACCGCAGGGGCAAACGGCCGGGCGCATCCGATCAGGTATGCACAGAGACGTCACAGTGCTCGTCGAGCGCGGCGAGCTCGGCGTCGAGATTCGTGTGCTCGTGGATGCCGAAGCGCGCGTACGCGCGCCGGGGGCCGCGGGGGTGACCACCAGGTCGCCTCACCAGCCAGCCGCATGAACGCCGGCACGAGCGTCCCTCGGACTGTGCGGCGTCTACATGAAAGGAGTCACAGCCCGGTACCGTGCCCGGCCGTGAGCACGGGCGAGAGGACGACCATCACCTATCCCGGTGCGCGACGCCCCGACCGTCGCCACACGGTCGACAGCGGCGGCCTGCAACTCGCCGCGTACGAGTGGGGTGCCGAGGACGCCCCGCCCTTGCTCCTGGCCCACGGCGGCTTCGACTTCGCCGGCACGTTCGACGGGTTCGCGCCGCTCCTCGCCGATGGCGGCTGGCGCGTCGTGTCATGGGACCAGCGCGGTCACGGTGACTCGGACCACGCCGTCCTCTACAACTGGGAGGCCGATTGCCGCGACGCCTTGGCCGTGCTCGACGCCACGACCCATGCGCCGGTTCCCTTCGTCGGTCACTCCAAAGGCGGGGGGATCATGATGCAACTGGCGGACGCTTGCCCGCACCGAGTGACCCATCTCGCCAACCTCGACGGGCTGCCGTCGAAGCGCCTGTGGCCCGACGTCGCGGACCACGAACGCACGCGCCTGCTCGCCAGTGAGTTGGCCGGCTGGTTGGATCATCGGCGGGCGGCGGCGGCGAAGCAGCGCAAGGCGGGCACGCTCGAAGAGCTGGCCGCCCGGCGCGGGCGCATGAACCCGCGCTTGCCGATCGAGTGGCTCCGCTACCTCGTGGCCATCGGTGGTCGGGAGGATCCCGATGGATGGCGTTGGAAGCTCGACCCCGTCATGCGCTTCGGCGGCTTCGGGCCGTGGCGGCCGGAGTGGTCGATGATGCGCATGCCCGGCCTCGCCGTCCCGGTGTTGGGCGTGCTCGGCCTCGAGGTCGAGGTGATGGGGTGGGGCACGCGGCCGGAGGACGTCGAGCGCTACCTTCCGCCCGGGGCCCGCTTCGTGGCCCTCGAGGGCGTCGGCCACTTCGTGCACATCGAACAGCCGCGGGTCGTCGCCGACCTTGTGCTGGAGTTCCTCGGTTGACCACCTACCTCACCCACAACCGGGTGCAGTTGGCGGTGCACGAGTTGCGGATCGGGACGGGTGCGCCGCTCCTCGTGCTGCACGGCCTGGGTGAGCGGTCGCCGGCGACCGCGCCCTCGTATCTCGATCCGTGGCCGGGCCCGATCCATGCGCTCGACTTCACCGGACACGGCGCGTCGACGATCCCCAAGGGGGGCGGCTACACCGCTGAGATCCTCATGGCCGACGCCGACACCGCACTGGCCGCCCTCGGCCCGGCCACGCTGTTCGGGCGTGGTCTCGGCGCGTATGTCGCCTTGCTCGCGGCCGGGGCTCGACCCGACGCGGTGCGGGGGGCGATCCTCGCGGACGGACCGGGGATCAGCGGCGGCAGCAGCGGCCCGGGCTCGCCTCACGTGCCGTACGTGGATCCCACCGCGCCCGCCCCGCCCGACCCGTACGCGCTGGCCGAGCTGTCCCGCGACATCCGCCCGCCGGACTACGCGTCGACGTTCACCCGGCTGGCCACTGGGTCGTCGCCACTCGACACGGCCATCGCGGTCTGCGCGGTGAACCGGCCGGAATGGTTGGCCGCTGTGGTGGCCGAGCCGGGAGTCGCCGAGCTGTCGCTGCACGACGCCCTCGCGCTCTACGCGTCCGTTTAGGCCAAGCTGTTCGCCATGGCTGCGCGCCAACGTCTTCAGCCGGCGGCGACCGCCTGAGCGGCACCTACGCCGACGTCGACGCCGGGTCCGACCCGGAGTCGGCCGCGGACTGGCAGGACCGCATCGACGAGTGGCCGGCGATCGCGGCATACAAGCGGCGCGTGCGGGACTTGCTCGGCGACGAACGTCCCGTGCTCGACGTCGGGTGCGGCACGGGCGGCGACGTGCGAGCGCTGGGGGTCGGCGGCGTCGGCGTCGACGCGTCGGCGGTGATGTGCGGCCGAACGCGACGGCGGGGCGTAGCGGTGGCGCGAGCGGATGCTCGTTTCCTCCCGTTCGCCGACGGCGCGTTCGGAGCCGTCGGCAGCGACCGCGTCGTGCAACACCTCGAGGACCCCGCTGGCGCCGTGGCGGAGTTGGCTCGCGTCGTGCGGCCGGGCGGCCGGTTGGTGCTCGCCGACCCCGACCAAGGCAGCCTCGTGATCGAGGTGCCCGGGGTCGCCCCCGAGCTGATCGCCCGGGTCACGGCGCGGCGGCGCGACCGGCAATACCGCAACGGCACGATCGCCCGGCGGTACCCGGCGCTGCTTGCCCATCTCGGTCTCATCGACATCACGGTCGACGCCCATGCGCTGGTGCTGACCGATCCCGACCTCGCGTTCGGCCTGCCGTCCTGGGTCGAGGTCGCCCGCGACGCGGGCGACGCCACCGACGCCGACGTCGAGGCGTGGGCGGCCGGCATCGACGCCGCCCGCCGGGACGGCGGGTTCGTGTACGCCGTCACCTATCTGGTGGTGAGCGGCCGTCGCTGATTTCGACAGCAGCGCCCATTCGGGCGCTGCAACCTCCGGCTGTGAATCGTCCCGGTTCGCCGGCGCTCGGCCCGCGGCCTCGCGTCGGCACGCCGGCGCTCGGCCCGCGGCCTCGCTTCGGCACGCCGGCGCTCGGCCCGCGGCCTCGCTTCGGCACGATCATTTCTGGTCGCACGGCGCCGCACCAGCGGATCGCTCGCGGCGCGAGCATTGCTGAGCTATTTCTCGCGCCAGGCGGCGTACCGGGCGAGCTCCACGAGGGCGGCACGGGCCTCGGGGTCGATGGGCGCGATCTCGATCGCCTCGATTGCGGTGAGCGTGAGCGTTTCGATCGACGCTTCGATCTCGGCCCGCGCGCCCGTGTCGACGAGCACGGCGTGGAGCGCGGCGATGTCGTCGGGTGTCAGGTCGGGGTCGCCCACCCGCCGGAGCAGGGCCGCGTGGGCGGGGGTGGCGCGAGCGGTCGCGACCGCCAAGAGCGGCGTGGGCTTTCCCTCGCGCAGGTCGTCGCCGACCGGCTTGCCGGTGAGCGAGGAGTCGCCGAACGCGCCGAGGATGTCGTCGCGCAGTTGAAACGCCTCGCCGAGCGGATCGCCGTAGGCGGACAGCGAGACCTGTACATCGCCGAGACGGCCGGCCAGCGCGGCGCCGAGATGCAACGGACGCTCGATCGTGTACTTGCCCGACTTGTAGCGCGCGATGCGGCGGGCGCCGGCGTGATCGGTGTCGCCCCGCGCCGTACCGAGGATGTCGAGGTACTGGCCGACGTTCAGTTCGATGCGCAGCTCGTCCCACACGTCGATCGCGGCGGCGCCGACGTTGCGGATCAGCATGTCGGCGTAGACGTGGGCGAGATCGCCGGCGAGGATCGCGACACCTTCGCCGAACCGGCGGGCTTCGCCCCGCCAACCCTCGACGTCGTGACGCGACGCGAAGTCCCGATGCACCGTCTGCGCGCCGCGGCGGGTGGCCGACCCGTCCATCACGTCGTCGTGCACGAGCGCGAACGCCTGCAACAGCTCGAAAGCTGCGCCCGCGTCGACGACGATGGGGTCGGCCGGATCGCCACCGACGCCGACGAAACCCCAATAGCAGAAGGCTGGCCGCAGCCGCTTGCCACCGGCCATTACGAGGGCACGGAGCGCCTCGAGGGGCGGGCCGAGGTCGGGCGACAGGTTTCGCCACCGCGCCAGCTCGGTCGCAAAGAGGTGCCCGAGACGGCGCTCGACCCGTTCGGCCACCGTCGCCAGGCTGGACGGGACCGGAACGGTGCGGACCGGCGCGCTCATGGCGCGGACAGACTACGGGTCTCGTGACCTTCGCCGGCCATCTCGCGCTGTACGGCGCCCTCGCGGCGGCCGGCTGGATCGCGGTCGGGGGCGACCGCAGGGCGGTCCGAGCCGCGCTGTGGGCCGTGGCCGCACTGACCGCGACGGCGACGGCACTCCTCGGATGGGCCCTCGTCACCAACGACTTCTCGTTGTCCTATGTCGCGGCGTCCTCGCGCCGCGGCGCGTCGGCGCCGTACCGGCTGGCCGGTCTGTGGGGCGGGATGGCCGGATCGTTGCTGCTGTGGACCGCGGTGCTCGGCGCCGTCGGGCTCGTCGCGGCGCGGCGTGACCGTGACGTTCGGGCCGTCTTCGGTTGGCTGGTGGCCGGGTTCGTGCTCGTCCTCCTGCGATGGGCCGACCCGTTCGACACCCTGCCGGCACCGGCCCTCGATGGCGCGGGTCTCCAGCCGATCCTCGAACACCCGGCGATGCTCTATCACCCGCTGCTCGTGTACCTGGGGCTCGGGGCGCTGGCGGCGCCGTTCGCGCGCACGATCGTCGCGCTACGGCGCGGGCCAGGAGCGCTCGACCGCGTGTGGCTCGACCACTGTCGTCGCGGGGCCACCCTCTCGTGGGTCGTGCTCGTGATGGCGATGGTCGCGGGCGCCCATTGGGCCTACGCCGAGCTGGGCTGGGGCGGCTACTGGGCGTGGGACCCGGTGGAGAACACAGCCCTATTGCCTTGGCTGGCGGTCAGTGCGTTCCTGCACTGGTCGGTCCGCCTACGGGAGGGCGAGAGCCGGGCGACGGTCACCGGCCCCGCGCTGGTGCTCGCCGCGTTCGTGCTCGGGATCCTCGGCACCCTGCTCACCCGGTCGGGCTCGGCGCCATCGGTCCATTCGTTCGCACAGGACGACGCGATCGGACGAGCCCTGCTCGCGCTGCTTGCGATCGTCGTCGCGGTCGCCGTCTGGACCCTCTGCTCGGCGTTCGGGCGGAGGAGGGTGACGCAGGGCGCCGCTTCGCTCCGCCAGAACGCGTTGGGCGCACAGATGGGGCTCGTCGTCGCCGCGCTGGCCGTGGTGCTGGCGGGAACCGTGTACCCCGTTGTGGCCCGCCGGACGGTGGCGGTGGGCGGTCACTACTTCGCCGCGTTCGTCGGGCCGATCGCCGTTCTCGTGCTCGGGCTCGTCGCGGTGGGGCCGCAGCTCGGACGGCCGGACCTCTTGACGCGATTGCGCGTTCCGGCTCTGGCGATGGTGGTCGCCGTGGTGCTGGCCCTCGTCGCCGGATGGGGGTCGTCGCCGTTCGCGCTCGGGGTCGCGGGGTTGGGCGCGTTCGCGGTGACGTCGGCCGCGACGCTGCTCTGGCGGGAGCACCGCGGCGGGCATCTCGCCCACGTTGGGTTCGCCGTGCTGCTGATGGGCGTCGCCGGGACGACCACGGCGCGGACGGCAACCGCGACGCTGGCGCCCGGGGAGTCGACACGGGTCGGCGGCTACGAGGTCCGCAACGACGGCGCGGTGGTCGTCGCGCCCGGAGGATTCGACGGTGCCGTGGGAACGGTGCGGGCGAACCTCACCGTCACCCGAGGCGGCTCGGTGGTCGCGCACCTTCACCCGGAGGTCGAGGTGTATCGCGATCGGGCCACCGCGGTCGCAGTCGGGTCGTTGCGGTCGACGCCGCTCGACGACGTGCAAGTGTTGTTACGCAATGCCGACGACGCCGGCCGGGCGCTGATCGTGGTCCACGTGACCCCGCTCATGGTGTGGGTGTGGTGGGGCGGGCTCCTGATGGCGGCGGGTGGGGCGTGGGCGATGGCCGCCCCGCGGTTGTCCGGGCGCACACGGGGGAACGCTGTCCGCGACCACAACACGGAGGCACTTCTCTTATGGCAGTCATCGCATGGTTGATCGTCGGACTCATTGCCGGCGCCGTCGCTCGTCTGGTCGTGCCCGGCCGTGACCCGCTCGGATTACTTGGGACCCTGGTCCTCGGCCTCGTCGGCTCCCTCATCGGCGGGTTCATCGCCGTCGCTCTCACCGACCGGACGATGAGCGAGTTCACGGCCGCCGGCCTTCTCGGCTCGATCGTCGGTGCGATCATCGCCCTCGTCGTCTACCGGTTCATGCAGCCCCACGGCCGCATAACCGGCCGCCGCGGCGCCCGCATCTGAAATTCCAGTCGGGCGGCGCGACCTCTCACCATGCGGAGTTGGACGCGCGGGGTGGCTATCACTCGGGTGGGGCTCCCGTTCGGGTCTCGCGTTTCTTCTCGAGTAGGCGGCCGAGGGTGGGGGGCGGGGCGACCGGTTCCGGCGGCGGTTTCGGCGCGGGGCGCGGCGGGCGTTCGGGTCGGGCCCGCGGTTCGGCGCCCGGTCGGCTCGGCACTCGGGAGCGCACCCAGCGCGCCACCCATCCCGCCCACGCCGCACGCTCGCGCACCGCGGTGAAGCCCGCCCCCCGTAGGGCCAGCCGTGACAGTGCCACGGCGACCGGCCACAGAAGGGCGGCGGCGAACAGGAGCCATCCGGCGAGCGCGATGCGGGACCGGCCGGCGGCGAGGTCGGAGGCGTCGAACGCCTGCGCCGGACGAATCTCGTTGCGCCCCCCGGTCGTCGCCGCGACTCGTGCCAGCGCGGCGGCGTCCGGCTCGCCGGGTTGGTACTCCGCGGCGTAGGACTGGCTCGCGAGCGTCGACGCCGACAACACCGTCGCCGACGATCCGGCGCCGGTGCCCGACGCGGACACGGTCGCCCCGACCGCGTACGTCCCCGCCTGCGTGACCGGGAGCTCGCCGGCGAAGGTGTTCCCCGCCGTCCGTTCGAGTCGGACCGCTTGCGACGACAAGTCGGGAGCGGTCACCCGAGCGACGGCAGCCGCGCCATCGGGGAACGACGTCTCGCTCTCGACGGTGATCTTCAGCACCCCGTTCTCGACCCGAGCCCGGACGCCGCCGCCCGCCGACGTCGCGAACGTGTCCTTCACCACCGCGGTCCAGAACGATACGTAGCCGTCCCACCCAGCCCACTGCTGCGACCACCGCGCCGACGCGTCGCTCGTCCACGACGTGACCGTCCCCAGCCCGGCCTGCCACCGCGCCAGCAACGGGTCGTGGTCGGGCCCTATGCGCAGCAGCGTGGACGCGGCCGGTTTGGTCGTCGTGGCGATGTACCCGAGGAGGGGCGGGGACGACGTCAGCTCCCGTACCGGATCGTCCGACGAGGTCACCTCCGGGAAGAACTCGCCTTCGGTGATGAAGTCCCGGGACGCGAGTACCGCCTCCTCCACCATGATCTGGGGGATCAACTGAAGATCCCGGCCGGGGTAGAAGCGGCCGTGTCCGGCGGTGGCGATCTCCTCGAGCGCGTCGGCGGCGCCCTCGCCGGTGGCGAGCACCGACACCGTGATGCCCTCCGCGTACAGGTCGGCTGCCTCGTCGGCCAGCCCGCTGAGCGCGGCCTGGGAGGTGAAGCCGTCGGTGAAGAGGATGATGTGCTTCAGCGCCGCGTGGCTCCCGCGCAGCTCCTCGGCCGCGGTGCGCAGCGACAGGGTGAGGTCGGTGCCGCCCTGAGGTGTGATCGAACGCAGCCCGTCTTGCACGACCTCTTCGGACGGCAGCTTCTGCAGGTCGATGAGCCAGCGGTGCTCGGTGTTGAAGGCGAGGACGCCGATCTCGTCGTCCGCGGCCAACGCCTCGATCGTCCGGGCCGCGGCGGCCTTGGCGATGTCGTCCTTCTGCACACCGCCGGACAGCCGGTTCTGGTTGTTGCCCTCGCTGCAATGGCACGCGCCCATCGACCCGCTCGTGTCGATGGCGAGCACCTCGGCCACTGACTGCCGTCGCTTGGGATCGGTGATCTCGCTGATGACCGGCAGCAGCTCCTCCAGGGGGCTGGCGAGGTAACCACCCAGCCCGTACGAATGGTCGCCGCCGACGGTGACGAGGCCGTGGCCGAGATCGCGGGTCGCGGCCGCGAGCGTGCGCACCTGGTCCTCGGTGAGCGACCGGGCGTCGACGTCGACGAGAACCGTGGCGGTGAACGTCGCCAGCTCGTCGATCGGCGGCAACGAGGTGGCCGGCCGGACGTCCACCGTCATCCCTCCGGCCCGCAACGCGTCGGCGAGCCCGCCCGCCTCGCCCGCGGCCCCTTCGAGCACCAGCACGGTCGGCGGCCCCTCGACCTGCACCGCCGTGTAGCCGACATCGTTCTCGGTGATGCTGTCGCCCGCGGCCGCGACGCGGAGCTGGTATCTCGACAGTCCCGCCGCGGCGCCGATCTGGGGGATCTCGATCGTGGTCTGGCCGGCGTCGACCTTCACCACGCGCTGGTCGACCACCTCGCCGTCGCGGAGCAGCGTGAGCTGCACGGGGCCGGCGACGCTCGACGCGATCGTGGCCGTCACCGAGAACGCCTCGCCCTCGTGGACGAGCGAGGGCGCGTCAACGCTCGCCACCGCGACGTCCGCGCCCCCTGACCGTCCGACCAGATGGGTGTCGACCTCGATGCCCTCGTCTCGCAACCGAGCGGCCTCGGCCGCGGCATCCCCGACGGTGGCGCGCCCATCGGACACGAGGACGATGCGGCGCCGGGCATCGGCGGGAAGGACGGCCGCGGCGAGGCGCATCGCCCCGGCCAGGTTGGTGCGGCTGCTGTCGATCTTGACCGCGGGCCGACCGAGCGCCGCCGCGTGTTGCACGGTGAGCTCGAGGCGGGCGTCGCCACCGAAGAGCGCGACCCCGGCCAGCGCGCCCCGCGGCTGGTGGTCCAGCGCGTCCTGAACCCATCGCACCGCCTCGGCCTTGCCGGCGCTGCCAATCGAGTCCGACGCGTCGATCAGGAAGACGGTCGCCACCCGGTCCGCGCGGCGCACGATGGCCAAGTTGAGCAGGCTTCCGATCAGGAGCAGGGCGATGACGGCGCGGAGGGCGACGGCCGCCCGCCACTGTCGCCTTGTCACCCCGAGCTTGCGGCGGGCGAAGAACAGTTCGAGCGCGAGCACGGCCAGCAGTGGCCACGCGACCCACGAGCGCAGCGACCGTTCGCCTCTCGGCCGATGCTCGCCGGGCTGCTGCTGGCGCTCCGGGGTGAGCAGGCTCGGCGCGGGCTGGAGCGACGACTCCCGGGGACTCGCGTTGACCGCGACGGTGCGGTCGGGCTGACCCTCGGTCGAGATGGTCCAGAAACCCGGCCGCGTCGCGGTCGGTGCCGGTCCGCCCGGGACGACTTCGGTCCTCGCGCCGCCGGGGGCGACCACGGTCGTGTTCGTGCCCGGCTCGACCGGGAGCGGTTGCCCCACCACGAGATCGCCCGGCGGGAGTGCGGCACCGGCCAGGTCGGTGAGCAGACGGTCGCCGAGGATCGGGAAGGCGATCTGCACCGGCAGCGTGCTCTGGCCGAGCTCGAAGCTCAGGTACGTGAACGGTCGGCCGGCCAGCGTCCCTCGCAGGAGCAGGGGCGCATCCTCGGCGCCGACCACGACCGTCGCGGTCGGCGCCTCCACGCGTTGAGCGGTGACGATGACGACCTCGGAGAGGTCGAGGTCCTCGACCAACGGATCGGTCGCGAGGACGAGGGCGACGGCAGGGTTATCGACGGCGCCGGTGACGGTGACGCCACCGGCCGGGACGCCTCCCGGCGGCGCGATGGCGAAGAACGGCGCGCCGGGATCGGCAGGCGGGTCCACCCGGTTGTAGACGGCGACGTCGTACCCGACGGCCGGCTCGCCGTCGTCGACGTGATCCACGGTGACGCCGGGCAACGACGCCAAAAGGGTGTCGAGGAACGTGTCGGACGGTCCGGCCACGAGGACCTTGAGTGCCCGGCGGCGGGCGGTGACCGCGAACGCGTGATCGTCGGCGTCGAGGAGGTCGTCGCCCTCGAGGAAGGCCTCGACCTGGTCGCCGGCTGGCAGGTCGATGTCGACGTCGGTGACCTCCCGCTCCTCGAGCCGGAGCGACTGCTCGCTCACCGTGCGGCCGTCGACGTCGAGGCGCAGCGTGGTGGTCGCCCCGGCGCCACCGGTGTTCGCCAGTGTCACCCGCGCGTGCAGGCCGCTGCCGCGCGGCTCGACCGAGAGTCGGGTGATGGCGCGGTTGGTCGAACGATCGCCGATCGCGGTGTAGTGGCTCCCGGGCGGGAGGAGCCGCTGCTCTGCGTCGGTGAGATCGCCGTCGGACACGATCTCGAAGCCGATGTCGGCTGCGGGCGTCTCGAGGCTCTCGGCGAGGAGGAAGGCGGTGGACCAGTCGGCGGTGCCGGCGGTCGTCTGGATGGGCCGCAGAGCGTCGGCGAACGCGCCGCCGTCCGCACTGGTCGTCAGCACGACGCGGGGACGGTCGGAGGCGACGACGATGCTGGCCACGCCACCTGCGGGGAGTTGGCGACGGAGCCGGCGGGCCGCGGCCTTGGCGTCGGCGAGGCGGTCGGGCTGGCCGTCCTTGGCCGCCATCGAGCCGGACGCGTCGATGATGAACACGGTGTGTTCCGCCAGCGGCGCGGCGGTCGCCCTCACCGGGTTGGCGACGATCGCGGCCAGGAGGAGGACGGCGAGGAGTTGCAGGATCAGCAGCACGCTCGGCCGCAGCCGCTGCCACGGGCTGGCCGCGGACACCGGCTGCGCCACCGATCGCCACAGGAACGTGGAGCTGACCTCCTGTGGCTGGCGGCGCGGCCGCAGGATGTGCAGCAGCACGATGGGCACGACCAGCGCGGTCAGCCACAGCCCCGCCGGGTTCGCGAACGTCACGGCTGCCCTTGGTCCCTTCTGGCGTAACAGGGCGACGCGGGGCGTCGCATTCCTACGCCAGAACTCTGATGTGCGTCGCTCATCGGAGCACGCCGGATCGGCGCCAGGAACCGAGGAGGAGCGGTTCGATGTCGTCGGTGGACAGGACCCGCGCGTAGGCCGCGCCGGCGCGCGCGCAGCGGGCGGCGACGCCGTCGGCCCATGCCTGGGCTTCGCGCTCGTACCGCGCCACCGTCTCGTGGGCAAGGCTCACCGCGACGACCGCGCCCGTCTCGCGGTCGACGAGATCGAGGTCGCCGGCCAGGGTGGGGTGCAGCTCCTCGCGGTCCAGGACGTGGACGACGGTGACGTCGCCGCCCCGAGCGGGAAGCCGTTCGATGCCGGCTTCCCACTCGGGGGTCAGGAGGTCGGACAGCACCACCGTGAGGCCCGGTGGTCCGGGCCGGGCCAGCAGGTGGGTGGCCGCCTCGGCGAAGCGGGTCTCGCCTTCGGCCGTGAGCCGGGAGAGGTGATCGAAGAGCGGCGTCGCGGCGCCCCGCCCAAGGAACCGCGGCGCCGGCCGTTCGAGGGGGAACGTGTGGAGCGTCACCGCGTCGCGGCGGACGAGGGCGACGAAGCCGAGAGCGGCTGCGATCCGCGCCGCCTGCGTCAGCTTGGGGCCGTCCATCGAGCGCGAAGTGTCGACCAGCAATCGCAGCGTGAGGTCGTCCTCGGCCTCGAACAGCTTGACCAGCAACACGTCGAGGCGGGCCCAGGCGCCGTAGTCGATGCGACGGAAGTCATCGCCCGGCGTGTACTCGCGGTAGTCGGCGAAGTCGAGGGAGGTGCCGTGTCGGGGCGACCGATGTTCGGCGCTGAACTGACCCGCGAGCCGCCGCCGAGTACCGAGCTGCAACCGCTCGAGCCGGGCGAGAAGGGCCGGCTCGAGCAGCCGCCCTGTCATTCCGGACGCAATAGCCCGGCGAAGCGACGGGCTATTGCGTCGAGAACGCGGGTCATGGGGCGCCGCGGATCCCCGCCGGGGGGTCGGGGACGGCGTCGAGGACGGCGCGGACGAGGTCGTCGCTCGCGACCGCGTCGGCGGCGGCCTCGTAGCCCAGCACCAATCGGTGCCGGAGCGCGGCATACGCCATCGCCCGGATGTCCGCCGCCGCGACGTTGGGCCGTCCGTCGAGCAGCGCGGCGGCCTTGGCCGCGAGCACGAGGGCTTGCGCGCCGCGGGGCGACGCGCCGAAGCGCACATACCGCCGCACGACCTCGGGAGCCGTCTCCTGCGCGGGATGGGTAGCGACGACGAGATCGACCGCGTGGCGCGTCAGATGGTCGGCGACGGGAACCTGTCGCGTCAGCTCGATCATCGCGCCCAGCCGCGGCCCGTCGGCCACCCGCTCGACGGATGCGGTGACGTCGCCGGTGGTGCGGTCGACGACGGCGACGAGATCCTCGGCCGACGGGAACGGCACGAGCGCCTTGAGCAGGAACCGGTCGAGCTGCGCTTCGGGCAGCGGGTACGTGCCCTCCATCTCGAGCGGGTTCTGCGTCGCCATGACCAGGAACGGGCGGGGGAGCGGCCGGGTCTCGCCCGCGACCGTGACGGCCCGCTCCTGCATGGCTTCGAGCAGCGCGGACTGGGTCTTGGGCGTCGCCCGGTTCACCTCGTCGGCCAGCACGAGGTTGGCGAACACGGGACCGCGGCGGTAGCGGAACCGGCGGTGGCCGTGCTCGTCCTCTTCGAGGACCTGGGTGCCCACGATGTCGGCCGGCATGAGATCGGGCGTGAACTGCACGCGGGCGAATTCCAGGTCGACCACTTGCGAGAGCGTCTTCAGCAGCATGGTCTTGCCCAGGCCGGGCACGCCCTCGAGGAGCGCGTGCCCTTCGCACAACAGGCAGATGAGGACCGCCCGGACGAGTCCCTGCTGACCGACGATGACTCGGCCGATCTGCGCCTCGATCGCGGTCGCGGTCTCGGCGTACTCCTCGGGCGTGATCGGAGTGATCTCCGTGGTGGCGGTCACGTTCCACCGGCCAGGTTGTCGAAGTACGCCCGCACCAGGGCCCGTACCGATGGCGGGACGTCGGCCCGGTCGAGCGCCTGCGTGGCCTGGGCCCGGAACGTGGCGATCATCCGACTGAGGGGCACGAAGCTGCCGCCGGCCGACGACGTCGTGTTGCCTTTGCCGACGGTCTGACCGGGGTCGTCACCAGACGGGTTGCCGCCCGCGTTCTGCTGCTCGCCCGGCGTGCCGGGGACGAACACGTCGGGGTCGGTGTCGGTGCCGATGCCGACCGACGGGTTGTTGCCGCTGCCGTTGGGAGTCCCGACGCCGCCCTGGCCGCTGCCGGTGGGGGCCCCTGTCCCGCCCACCTGGCCCGAGGCCCCGCCCGAACCCTGGCCCTGGCCCGAACCCTGACCCTGGCCCGAACCCTGACCCTGGCCCGAACCCTGACCTTGGCCCGAACCCTGACCCTGACCCGAACCTTGACCTTGACCTTGACCCGAGCCTTGACCTTGACCCTGCCCGGTGCCGCCGGAGCGAGCCGAGGCGGCTGCGGTCCCAAGCCGGGCGGCGCTGTCGCCGGCGGCCGCCGCGCCGGCTCGGGCCGCGTCCTGCGCGCTGACCGACGACGCGGCCGCCTGTTGCGCGCCGGCCGCCTCGCCGAGGGCGGCCTTCGCGCCGGCCACGTCGCCGCTCGCGAGCGCGGCCGCCGCGTCCTGGAGGGCGTCGGCCAACTCGGGGTTGCCGACGGCCTGGGTCGCGGCGAGATCCCCGAGGCGTTCAGCCAGCTCCGCTGCCTCCTCGGGCGACAGGCCGTCCACGGCGGCCGCGGCCTGCGCCAACTGATCGGCCGCGTCGCTGCCCGACGCGCCCGGCAACGGTTGCGCCTCGAGAGACCGGTCGAGGCCGCGGGCCGCCGCCTTTTGCGCGGCCAGCTCGGGGGACACCTGCGCCGCGAGGTCGGCCTGGGCCTGCTCGGCCAACTGCTGACCTTCGGCCAACGAGTCAGCCCTCGCCAACTCCTGGGCCAACTCCCGCAGCCGCTCCGCGACGGCCTGGTCGGCCGCGGTGGCGTCCGGCGCTTCGGCGATCGCCGCCGCGGCCTCCCGCACCTTGGCCGCGTCCTCGTCGAGCGCCCGGTGCTCCGCCGCCTGCCGGCGCCGGACGTCGTCTTGGCGGTTGGGCGCGATGGCCAGCCCGACGACGAGGGCGGCGGCGCCCGCCAAGAAGGCGACCCGCTTCACCGACGTCCGCAGCGGGATGGCATCCGCTGGTCGCGCCCCTTTCGCCAACCGGGCCGCCCGCCGCTGCACATACTCAGGTAACAGGCCGTCGTGATCCCGGAACTGGAGCGCCGTCGCGAACACGTCGCGGGTGTCGAGTCCCCGGTCTGCCGCGCGGGCGACCAACGGCAGCGGCACCCGGATGAGCGCCGCGGCCAGCACGAGGGCGGCGGCCGCCGCGATCCCGAGGCCGAGAGCCGCCGGCTCCGGCCAAGCCCACGGCCGGACGCGGCCGATCAGCACGAGGACGAGGGCGGCGGCCAGCACGAGCGGTGCGGCCAGCAGGCCGGTGGCCACGCCCCACGCCACTCGTAGCCGGCGCCGGACACCCTGCAGCAGTGCGACGACGGCGGCCATCGATCAGCGCTCCTCTCGCGCCGGCGTACGCAGCCGGCGGGCCGACAGGTAGACGCCGAGCGCGCTCAAGGCCGCGAGCAACCCCATGGACTGCACCCAGAACGGGACACCGGACGCGCCTTGGTCGAACACCGGGTTGCCGTTCCGGTCGAAGCCGATCGGCGGCTCGGCGCTGATGAGCCCGCCCGGCCCGTTCAGCCCTGGGCCGAATGCCCTCGCATTCGTGGTGATCGTCACATTCTCGTTGCGGTCGCGCAGCAAGATGTCCTTGATCGCGCGAAAGGGCGAGTTGCTGTTGAAGCCGCTGTTGGCCGAAGGGCCGATGATGTCCGCGGTCGCGACGATCGGGTTGAGGAGAAGAAGCTGCGCCGGCGGGTTGGCCGAGTCGCTTCCGCGCGAGGAATCGACGAGGCCAGCCGCGCCCCAGACGATGAACGTCCCGACCACCAGTCCCAAGGTGAGTGCGTACGCCACAACGGTGGCGGCCTGCACGCGACGGATCACCGCCGAGCACGTCACGGTCAGACACGCGAGGACGAGGCCGGTGGCGAGCACGGCGGCCGTCGCCTTCACGACTTGCAGCAGGGTCACGCCGCCGATGAGGTAGGCGATGCTGAGCAACGGGAGCGAGGCGACGACGAGCAGGCCGAGGAACGCCATCGACGCGCTGATCTTGCCGATGATGATCGACACCGGGCGGAGGAGCGTGACCTGGAGCGGCACCAGCGTCTGCCGCTCACGTTCACCGGCGATCGCGCCCGACGTGAAGCCGGGCACCAGGAAGATCACGAGCAGCAGCATGAAGAACACGAGCCACTCGAAGATCGTGCGGCCGACGCCGGCCACCTCGGTGGCCACCGGCGCCCCGAACGAGCCAACGCTGGAGCCGGCCCGGGTCTGGTACACGAGCTCGAGGATGGCGGCGAGGATCACGAGGTAGATCGTCAGCACGATCGGCGCCCGCCGGCCCCGCATCCGCTCCTTCAACTCACGCGCCAGGACCGGGTTGACGGGCCGAACCGCCAAGAGGCTCACTGGACGACCCCTTTGGTGATCGCGAGGAAGAGGTCCTCGAGGCCGTCGCCGATCGGCGTGAACTCGACGACGGCCAAGCCCTCGTCCTCCACGAGCCGGCGGAGCAACGCGGCTTGCGAGGTCTCGGTGTCCGCGGTGTACGTGAGCTCCTCGCCCCCGGCGAGGCGAACCCGGATCGTGCGGGTGCCACCGAGCCGGTCGAGGATCGTCCGGGGTGGCCCCGCCGCGAGCAAGCGGCCCACCTCCATGATGGCCACGTCGGTGCAGACCTCTTGGAGCTCGGGAAGGATGTGCGAGCTGATCACGACCGTCTTGCCCATGCGTTGCAGCTCGAGCATGAGGTTGCGCAAGTCGATGCGGGCCCGCGGGTCGAGGCCGCTGGCGGGCTCGTCGAGGATGAGCACCTCGGGGTCGTGGACGAGCGCCCGAGCGAGGCTGAGCCGCTGCTTCATCCCCCGAGACAGGGAGTGCACGACCGAGTTCCGCTTGCCGGTGAGGTCGACCAGCTCGAGCAGTCCGTCGACTACGGCCCGCCACTCGCCGCGGGGGAGCTTGTAAGCCGCGGCGAAGAACTCGAGGTACTCCTGCACCCGGAGGTCGTCATACACGCCGAGCACGTCGGGCATGTAGCCCACGACCCGCCGTACCGCACGAGTCTGGGTCGCCGGGTCGAGACCGACGACGAGGGCGCGGCCGGCGGTGGGCCGCAACAACGACGCCAGGATCGCCATCGTCGTCGTCTTGCCTGCACCGTTCGGACCGATGAGTCCGAAGATCGAACCGCGCGGGATCGTCAAGTTCAGATCCCGCACCGCGAACAAGTCCCCGTACCGCTTCGTGAGCCCGACCGTCTCGACCGCGGGCGCCGACGCGTTGTGCGCCGGCCGCAGGCTCTCGGTGACGTCGATCAGCACATCGCTCACGGGGTCCCCTCTCGCAGCTCGAACCCGCTGCCATCGACGCCGCCGACATCCGGTCGCATCGCGACGCGGGCGAACAACTGACCGCCGCCGGCCGCGCCAGCCGGGAGGGCGACGCGGTGGATGACGTTGGGGTTGATGCCGACGTTGGGGTCGATCGCCCCGTCGTTCTCGTCGACGGTCACCCACCCCCCGTCCACCCACACCTCGACCCCGCCGATGTAGCCGGGCACGGCGAGGTACATGCTCTCGGGGTCGGCCCCGGTCGGCAGGACGAACCGGAACGCCGCGGTCTGGGCGGGACCAGCGTCGCGACCCTTGAAGCCGCCTCCGCCTGTTCCACGCAGCATCTCGCGGCGGACGGCCAAAGCGCTCGTCGTGGGACCGGTCGACGTGATGGGGGCGCGACTGATGATGGCCGTGCGGCCGTCGCCGACGGCGCGTCCCGACGAGCGGGCCGGCGGGGTGTAGTCGCGGGTCCAGCCGACCGCCACCGCCGTGCCGGGCACGCCGATGACGAGACCCGCCTGCCGGGCCTGCGCGAGCACGGCGAGCTCCACGACCGTGTTGACCGCGGGCTGCCGGTCGAAGCCGGCTTCTGACGACCACACGCTCGCTTCGGCGGGCGCGAAGAGATCGGTGTTGCGGTCGGGCCTGAGATTCCAATGCTTCGTCTCGCCGGGCTCGATCGTCCCTATGTCCGCGCCCGACCGGCCGACGAAGATCCCGACGCGATGCAAGGTGAGGTCCGTCGTGTTGTGCACGGTGCCCTCGACCTCGTCGTCGGACGCCGCGGTGGCGGTCACCTCGAGCGCCCCGTCGAGCTGGTCGCTCCCGGAAGCCGAGACCAAGCCGAACTGTCCGGCGTCGAGGACGACGGTGCTGTCGACCTGGTCGGCCCGGGCGACCACGCTCGTGCGCGCCGATACGCCACCGAAGAACGACGTGTCGACGGATCCCGCCACCCACTTCGCGGGAAAGTCGACGCTGCCGTCGCCGCCGTTGCGCGACACCATGCCGATGTACGTCGTCACCGACGCGCCCGCGGGGCTCGTCACGAGGACGGTGCCGTGGGCCGCTCGGACACTCCGCCGCAGGTCGCTGCCGGCCAGCCACGCCCCCGCGGCGAACAGCACCGCGAGCGCGGGCACCGCCACCCACGCGAGGTCGCGACGGCCCAGGCGTCCGAGGACGAAGAAGGTGACGGGACCGGCGACGGCCACGTAGATCGCCAGGAACCCGAGCAGCCAGCCCAAGCGGGCGAACTGGACGCCGGTGTCGCGCGCGACCGCGTCGCCGATCGCCTCGGGCGGGAAGAACATGGAGTTGATGCTCGCCGCTTCACTAGGGGACACACGCGGTGTCGGTTCGATGATCGTCGACCATCGTTCGGCGGCCGCGGCGCCGGCGGTCAGCCGAATCTCGCCCAGCCCGGCCGACGCCCGGCCCGAGGCCCCCGGCTGCCACGCGTCGGGTACACCGTCGACGGCCGCGCCCAGCTCCCCGTCCACGAGCAGCCGGCCGCCGGTTGCGACCCACTGGAGGAGGTGGGCGCGGGACTCGCCGTCGAGCGTGGCGAGCTCGCCGGGGCCGGCGACGATCGTCCCAAGGGCGGCCAGACTGCCGGGCCCCGCGGCGAGGTCCTCTTCGGACAGGGCGGCGAAGGCGGCGAGCCCGAGGTCGACGGCCAGCGGCTGCGCCGCCGGGACTTGTGCGGGCGTGACGGCCGGGAGCAGCCCGACCAGCTCCTGGTCAGCCGCGTACTGGATCGTCGCCTCGGCCTGCGTGTGCGTACCCCCCGCCTCGAGCCGCGCCGTCAGGTCGAGGCTGTCCTGGGCCCCGGGAGTAGGGATCACGATGAGGAACTCCTTGACGCTCCCGCCCGGCACCTCGACCGGCAAGGTCGTCGTCGTGCCGTCGGTGAAGCCCGAGATCTGGAGCACCAGCGAGCCCTTGACGAGTCGGTCCGCGGTAACCACCACTCGGACCGGCACGGGGCGGCCGGGAATGAACGCGCCGTTGTAGCCGGCCTCGACGGTCAGCTTGGTCTCGGCCGCCGCGGGCGGCGCACCGACGGCGGCGAGGCCCGCGCCGACGACTGCCATCACCGCGACGGCGCGAAGGGTCCCCCGGAGCACGGCGCTTCGACGTACGCCGGGGAGGAATCGTTCCATGGGCGCAGTGCCTCCCACCGGCGGGCAGTATCGCGGAGGTTTGGTCTAACGACGCTGCAGGGGGCCCTTCGGATGACAGTGGACGCGGTGATATTCGATTGGGGCGGCACGCTGACCGATCCGGTCCTCGCCGTACTCGAGTTGGTCGACCTGTGGCGGGTGGCCGCTGAGCACCTGGCGCCGGGTGACGAGGTCCGCCAGGAGCGGCTGACCACTGCCTTGATCGACGCCGAGGCCCGCTCGTGGCAGCGGATCACCGAGACCCAGCAGAGTGCGACGCTGGCTCAGGTGATGGCCGAAGGATCGCGGGCGCTAGGGCTGGACGTCGCCGAGGCCGTCATGGAGGAGGCCGCGCTCCGCCACCTCGACGCGTGGACGCCCCACATCCACCACGATCCCGACGCGGTGAACGTGCTCGAAGCGCTCAAGGCGCGCGGGCTGCGCATCGGGCTCCTGTCGAACACGCACTGGCCGCGGTCGTTCCACGAGCACTTCCTCGAGCGCGACGGCCTCGCCGGTTACATCGACGCCCGCCTCTACTCGAGCGAGCTGAGCCACACCAAGCCGCACCCGTCGGCGTTCGAGCGGGCGCTCGAGGCGGTCGGCGTCGATACACCCGGGCGCGCCGTGTTCGTGGGTGACCGCCTGTACGACGACATCTTCGGGGCCAGCCGGGTGGGGCTGCGCACGGTCCACCGGCCGAGCGGGACGGTGCCGGCGTACGACGTCGTCCCCGACGCGGTGATCACCGCCCTCCCCGACCTCCTCGAGGTGATCGACACCTGGTCCTGAACATCCCCCTCACACTTCTGTCGGCAGTTACTGCATCCATGAGTCGATAACTGCCGACAGAAGGGTGGGTTAGGGCCCGGCTGACTCGTCGGCGGCGAGGTCGGCCACGACTTGGGTGACCTCCATGCGGGCGGCGCTGATGCGGGTGCGGCACAGCTCGATGAGTTCCTTCGCCCGCCGGACCCGATCGGCCAGCCGGTCGACGTCGACCGCGTCGTCTTCGAGCTCGGCGAGGATCGCCTCCAGTTCGGCGAGCGCGGCGGCGTAGCCGGGCGGGTCAGCCATCGACCGACTCCACCCGACTCCGCGCCGAGCCGGCCGCGAACGTCGTCACCACTTCGTCGCCGACGGCCACGTCGCCCGGCGTGCGCACGAGCCGCCCGTCATCGGCCCGGCGGGTGACCGTCCAGCCTCGGGCCAGGACCCGCACCGGATCGAGCGAACCCACCCGAGCATCGAGGGCGCCCACCTGGCGTTCGGCCGTATCCAACACGCGGAGGGGCCGGACCGCGAGCCGCTCGCGGGCGGCCTGCACCCGGTGCTCGTGGGCCCGGAGATGGTGCCGGCTGGCACCGACCACGCGACCCGACGCCCGGTCGAGCCCCGTCGCGGCCCGGTCGAGGGCGTCGGTGACCGACCGGGCGATCCCTGTCCACGCCGAGGCGCAGCGAGCCAGGAACGCCTCGACCCGCTCGACCAGCGCGGCGGCGCACGCCGTGGGCGTCTTGAACGCAGTGTGGGCGACGAGGTCGGCCACGCTCGAATCGATCTCGTGGCCGATGCCCGTGAACACGGGAATGGGCATGCCCGCGATGGTTCGCGCGATCACCTCGGAGTCGAACGCGGCCAGGTCGGTACGGGCCCCGCCACCGCGCACGACACACACGACGTCCAGCCGGGCCGCGGCGAGCGCCACCAACGCGGCGACGACCGACCGCTCGGCGTCGTTGCCTTGAACGCGGGCGTCGGCCACGTGCACCTGCCACGCCATGCCGCTCGACTCGAGCGTGTCGAGAAAGTCGGCCGCCGCCGCGCTGCCCATGCTCGTGATCAGCCCCACCCGGAGGGGCACCGCCGCGAGCGGCAGCCGGCGGTTGTGGCCCACCACGCCTTCGTCGTGGAGACGGCGCAGCAGCGACTCGCGTTCTTCGGCCAAGCGGCCGAGCGTGTAGGCGGGATCGATCGACAGCATCCGCAGCGACACGGTGCCCCGCTTGGCGAACCACGAGACCCGGGCACGGATGCGCACCTCGGTGCCGTCGCTCATGCGCACCCCGCCGCCCGCCCGCTGGAGGATGCGGTTGACCACCTGACGGTCGGTGTCGAACAACGTCACCGACAAGCATGCGCCCTCGCCCGCGAGATCGAAGTAGGCGTGGCCCGCGGATGTCCGCTTGAGGTTGGCGATCTCGCCCCGGACCCAGATCTCGTCGGGATACGCCCGGCGGATGACGCCGGCGAGGCCGGCACTCAGCTCGGCGACCGTGAGCGTCGGCTCCTCGAACAACGGCACCTGGTCCGCGGTCACGAGTCTGACGCTACTTTCGCCGCATGCACGGGCCCCTACGGGCGCCCAACCCCTGCGTGCCGGATGCCGGTTCACCGGCGGGCCTTCGGCCCCTTCGGAACTAGCGTCCCGGCATGCACACCGAGATCGGTCCCGGCGTCATCCAGATCGACACGCTGCTCGGTGGGTGGGAGCGGGTGACCGCGGGCTACCTCATCGAGGGCAGCGCGCCGGTGCTGGTGGAGACGGGGAGCCAGACCTCCGTCCACGCCCTGCTCGAAGGCCTCGCCGATCTGAACGTGGCGCCTGCCGACCTCGCCGGGATCGCGGTCACGCACATCCATCTCGACCACGCCGGTGGTGTGGGCGATGTCGCCCGTGCGTTCCCAACCGCCACCGTGTACGTGCACGAGAAGGGCGCCCGTCACCTCGTCGACCCCACGAGGCTGGTCGACAGCGCGGCCCGGGTGTACGGCGATCTGCTCGACTCCCTATACGGCCGCCTCGACCCGACGCCCGCCGAGCGCGTGCATGTCTTGGCCGACGGCGAGGCCATCCGGATCGGGCCGGCCCGGACGCTGACCACCGTGGACTCGCCCGGTCACGCCAAACACCACTTGGCCCTGCACGACTCCGAGACCGGGTTGCTCTTCGCGGGCGACGCGGTCGGCGTGCGCCTTCCCGACTCCGGCATTCTGCGCCCGGCCACCCCGCCCCCCGACTTCGACCTCGACCAGGCCATCAACTCGCTGCGGCGCTTCGCAGCCCGCCGTCCGACCGGCGTCGCCCTCGCCCACTTCGGTCTCGTGCCCGACCCGATCGCCACCTTGCAGGAGGCCGAGGGCATCTTGCGCCGCTGGGCCGAGGTGGCCGAGGCCGCGTGGCGTGAGGGCCGCGACATCGCGACCGCCCTCGACGCCGCCTTCGGGGCTGAGCTCAACGGCGTCGACCCGGCCAACCGGCACAAGCTCGAGACCCTCAACGGGATCCACTCGAACGCCGCGGGGTTCAAGCGCTGGCTGGATCAGCGGGCCGAACCGGCAGGCGCGACCACCCACCAGCATCCGCATCCTCACCGGGGAGTGCCCTGAACCAGGGCGTGCTCAGATCAGCCGGCGAGATGAGTGTGCCGCTGGTCCAAGGGGCTCCCAGGTACTCTCACGTCCACCCATGTCGCTCTCTGCCCGCGCGGCCGAACGGTTCGCGTCGTTGATCGAGTACATCGACGACGTCGTTGCGGTCGTCGACGCCGACGGGGTGATCCGCTACGTGACCCCCTCCGTCGAGCGGCTGTGCGGCGTGGAGCCCGACGACATCGTCGGGCGGAGCTTTCGCGACCTCATCGACCCCGCCCGCAACGTCGAGGTGGTCGCGGCGTTCACCGCCGTCGTCCGGGGTGAACCGGCACCGACGTCCCTGCGGTGGACGCTGCCGTCGAGCGACGGTACGTCCCGCGACTTCGACATCGTCCTCACCAACCGGCTCGGCGACCCTGACGTCGCCGGCGTCGTCGTGGTCGGCCGCGACGTCACCGATCTCGCCGCGGCCGAGACCTTGCGGCGCGAGGAGACCTCGCTCCTAGAGGCGATCGCCCGCGGCGTGGCCGTGGAGACCGTGCTCGAGCGCATCTCCGGCATGGTCGAGGTCACCATCGAGGGCGCGCGGTGCTCTGTCGGCATCCGCGAGCCCGACGGTGTGGTGCGGCACCACACCGCACCCTCGCTGCCACCGGAGATCGTGGTGTTCCTCGATCACTGTGAGGCGGACTCGGACCTGGGCCAGGCGTTGCGCGCGCCCGACGTCGATGTGGTCGTGTTCGACGACATCGCCACCGACCCGTGCTGGGCCGAGGGCCGCCGTCTCGTCCTGGCGAACGGGCTGGCCAGCTGCTGGACGATGACGGCGCGCATTCCTGGGGTGGACGACCTTCTCGGGGTCGTCGCCGTGTTCCACCCCGAGCGGCGCGGCCCGCGCCCCGATGAGCTTCAGCTCCTCGAGCGGTGCCGGCACCTCGCCGCGATCGCGATCGAGCGCCGCCGGGTCGAGGCCCACCTCGAGCATCAGGCGGTGCACGACAGCCTCACCGGTCTCCCCAACCGCACGCTGCTGCTCGATCGCATCGAGCAGGCGCTGGCCCGCGCCGCCCGGCACCACAACCACGCCGCCGTGCTGTTCATCGACCTCGACCAGTTCAAGGTGATCAACGACAGCCTCGGTCACGCCGCCGGCGACCGGCTGCTCGAGCAGGTGGCCGACCGCTTCCGCTACGCGGTGCGGGGCGACGACACGGTAGGCCGCTTCGGCGGTGACGAGTTCATCGTGCTGTGCGAGGAGGTCGACGACGAGGCCGGCGCGGTCGAGGTGGCCGAGCGCCTCCTGCGCTCGTTGCAGGCGCCGTTCCCGCTCGGTGACGCCGAGGTCGTCATCTCCGCGAGCATCGGCATCGCGGTGGCGATCGATCATCCGACCGTTCCCGAGGCCCTTATCCGGGACGCCGACGCGGCCATGTACCGGGCCAAGAGCCAGGGCCGCGCCGGCTACGCCCTCGCCGACAAGGATCTCCACCGCCGCATGGTCCGCCGCCTCGAGGTCGAGGGCGCGCTGCGATCCGCCATCGTGCACGGCGAGCTGGCGTTGCACTACCAGCCGACCGTCCGGCTGGCGGACGGGGCGATCACCGCGGTCGAGGCCCTCGTGCGGTGGCCGAACCCCAACGGTGTGATCGTCGGCGCGTCCGACATTGTGCCTCTAGCCGAGGAGACCGGGCTGATCGTCGCGCTCGGCTCATGGGTGTTGCGCGAAGCCTGTCGGCAGGCCGTCGAGTGGGACGCAGTCATGCCGGGGCCGCCGCTCGGGATCTCCGTCAACCTGTCGGCCCGCCAACTCGCCGACCCCGCCCTCGTCCGGCTCGTGGCCGACACCACCGACGACACGGGTCTCGATCCCGGCCGGCTGTGCCTCGAGGTCACCGAGAGCACGCTGGCATCCGACGCCGAGGCCACGGCGGCGACCCTTCGCCAGCTCAAGCACCTCGGCGTGCGGCTGGCCATCGACGACTTCGGCACCGGCTACGCGACGCTCGACTACTTGCGCCGCTTCTCGATGGCCGACGAGCTCAAGATCGACCGCTCGTTCGTGGCCGGGATCTCCGAGTTCGACTCCTCCGACGCCGCCATCGTGGCCGCCTCGATCGTCCTCGCCGACGCGCTCGGCTTCGTGGCCGTTGCCGAAGGGGTCGAGACCGCGGCGCAGCTCAAGGTGTTGCGCCGGCTGGGTTGCCACCAGGCTCAGGGCTTCTACTTCAGCGAGCCGCTCTCGTCCGACGACGCCCTCGCCTTCCTCACCCGGTGACGGGCTCCACCGTCGTTCGGACGAGCGTGCGGTAGAGGTCGGCGTAGAGACCGTTCGCCGCGAGCAGCTCGTCGTGACTGCCCCGTTCGACGATTCGGCCCTCGTCGAGGACGAGGATCTGGTCGGCGGCGGTGATCGTGGACAAGCGGTGCGCGATCACGATCGAGGTCCGTCCGGACAAGGCGACGGCGAGCGCGTCCTGCACGAGCGACTCGTTCTCGGAGTCGAGGTGGCTGGTGGCCTCGTCGAGGATCACGATGGCCGGGTCCTTCAGCAGCATGCGGGCGATGGCGAGGCGCTGCTTCTCGCCGCCTGACAACCGGTAGCCGCGCTCGCCCACGATGGTCTCGTAGCCGTCGGCGAGCCCGGCGATGACGTCGTGGATCTGCGCGGCACGACAGGCCGCGACGATCTCGGCCTCCGTGGCCCCGGGCCGGGCATAGCGCAGGTTGGCGAGGACGGTGTCGTGGAAGAGGTGGGGGTCCTGGGCGACGACACCGAGCGCGGCGCGCAGCGAGATCTGGGTTAGATCGCGGACGTCATGGCCGTCGATCCGGACCGCCCCGGCGGTCACGTCGTAGAGGCGGGGGAGGAGCGAGCTGAGGGTGGACTTGCCGGCCCCCGACGGTCCCACCAGGGCAACGAGTTGGCCCGGCTCGATCTCGGCGGAGATGCCCCGCAGCACGTACTCGGACGGCGCGTCGCTGAGCGGGCTCGCGGTGTCGGCCTCGAGCGAGGGTACTGACACCTCGCTGGCCGCCGGGTAGCGGAACCAGATGTCGTCCAGCTCGATGGCGCCCCTCGGCTCGACGAGGTCGACCGCGCCGGGCCGGTCGGCCACCGCGTTCGGCATGTCGAGCACCTCGAAGACGCGGTCGAACGAGACGAACGCGGTCATCAGGTCGACTCGCGCGTTGGTGAGGCTCGTCAGCGGCATGTAGATGCGGGTGACGTACAGGGTGAGCGCCAGCAGCGTGCCGAGCGAGATCGAGTGGCTGATGACGAGGTGGCCGCCGATCCAGTAGAGCGCGGCGGTCGCGACCGAGCCCACCAGGCCGAGAGCGATGAAGAACGTGCGCCCGTACATGGCGCTGCGAACACCGATGTCGCGGACCCGCCCGGCCCGCGCCGAGAAGTCGCCGTGCTCGTCGTCGTGGCGGCCGAACAGCTTCACGAGCAGCGCGCCGGCGACGTTGAAGCGCTCCGTCATCGTCGTGTTCATGGACGCGTTGACGTTCATGCCCTCGCGGGTGATGGCCTGGAGCCGGCGGCCCACCCGCTTCGTCGGCAGCAAGAACACCGGCAGGAGCACGAGGGACAACAGCGTCAGCCGCCACTCCAGCGCCGCCATCGCGATCAGGGTGCTGACGAGCACGATGACGTTGGAGACGACCGAGCCGAGCGTGCCGGTCACGGCCTGCTGGGCGCCGATGACGTCGTTGTTCATGCGGCTGATGAGCGCGCCCGTCTGGGTTCGGGTGAAGAAGGCGATCGGCAGCCGTTGCACGTGGTTGAAGAGCGCGACCCGCAGGTCGAAGATCAAACCCTCGCCGATCCTCGACGAGCAGTACCGCTCGGCGAGGGACAGGCCAGCACCTACCACTGCTGCGAGCAGCGCGAGCACCGCGAGCAGGTTGATGAGCCCGCCGTCGCTCTCGGGGATCGCCTTGTCGACGATCTGCTTGAACAGGAGCGGGGGCGCGAGGTTGAGGACGGCCTCGGCCACGATGGTGCCGAGAAACGCCCCGAGCAACGCTCGGTACGGGCGGGCGAAGAGCCACACCCGCTTGATCACCTCTTTGCCGACCCGCCGCCCCGCGAGACGGCTCGGATCCGACCCGAGCGCGGAGTGAGGGCCCATTCGCATGGACGTCAGGGTAAGGGCCCTCGGCGGATTGCCGTTCTACACCACCCCTAGCCGCTCTCGCCGGCCGTCGTGGCCTCCAGCAAGCGCCGGGCTCGTCGCCCGAGATCGCCGAGGTCCACTCGTCCGGCGTCGGCCGCGGCGACGAGGCGCTCGGCGAGATCGAGCGCGTCGTCGACGATCGACGCCCGCGACGCGGCCTCCTGACCCATCTCCTGGAGGATCGTGCGTTCCGTTCGGGACGCGACGATCGGGTCGCTGATGCCCTCGACCCAGACTCGGGTGCGGCGGCCCTCGCCGCGCTCGTCGCCGCGCAGCGGCTCGAGGGCGTAGATCCTGTCGGCGCGCGCGTACTTGCCGAAGCCGAGGAAGACCATGCGCGGCTCGGGCATGCGCTGATTATCCCGCCTTGCCGGCGCCGACGCGTCGTCCGATCAGATCGCTCAATCCTTGATACGGACCCGCCTCACGTAGGCGGAGGCCGCGGTGCGACCCTCATCGTCAGCGAGCGCGGCCGCGAGGGCTCGGGCGTCAGCCTCGTCCCCGGCATCGGAGGGGGGTACCGAGGGCGCGGCGCCCTCGACCTGGCGCTTCGTCGTCTCCAACACCAGGCCCGCCTTCGACCCCAACTCAGCGGCGAGCTGGTCGGTCTCCGACTCCAGCTCGTCGTCGGGCGCGACCCGGTTGACGAACCGCGTCGAGCGCGCCTCGGCCGCGTCGAAGGCTCGCCCGGTGAGCACCAGCTCCTTGGTGAGCGCCGGTCCAAGCTCACGAACCAGGCGGGGAACACCGGTCCAGAAGAGCGGGATGCCGAGGTCGACCTCCGGGATCCGGAACACCGCGCTTTCGGACGCCACCCGGAGATCGCACGCCGAGGCCAACACGACGCCGCCGCCGATGCAGTGGCCGCGGATCGACGCGATCGTGATGGCCCGCATGGCGCCGATCGCCTCGGCCATGGCGCGACCGACGATTGCCGAGCGCTCCGGAGGACCGAGCTCCGGCCACGTGGGATCGCCGAGGTCGAAACCGGCCGAGAACGACGATCCTTCGCCCGCCACCACGACAACCTTCACGGCCGGTTGGTGGTCGAACCAGGCCGCCGCGCTCGCCAGCTCCTCGAGCATCACCCGATTCAGTGCGTTGAGCTTGGCGGGCCGGGCCATCGTCAAGTGCCCAACCGCGCCGTCGACGCGTAGACGGACGGCCTCGGTGGGCGGAAGTATCGCCGCGGGCATGACCGCATCCTCCCAGACCCCAACGTCGTCGAGCCGTTGCGGCATACGGTCCGGGGATGCAGGTTGTCCGGGACGAGCTCGCTGACGATCCGACCATTGACATCACCACGACCGGTCGGCGCACGAGGCAGTCGCGCCGCGTCGAGATCTGGATGCTCGACGTCGACGGCCACTTCTTCATCACCGGAACGCCCGGCCGTCGTGACTGGCTGGCCAACCTGCGCGCCGATCCCGAGCTGACCGTTCATCTCAAGCGTCGAGCGCATCTCGACCTTCGGGCCCGAGCCCGGCCCGTGACAGATCCGGCGACCCGCCGGCGTGTCCTCGAGCACATGGCCGCTCGCTGGTATCGGAGTCAGGTGCCGCTCGACGATCTCGTGGCCACCGCTCCGATGGTCGAGGTTGTGTTCGACGCCTGACTGCGCGCTCAGCTCAGTACCGTCCTACCGATGGCATACGAGCGGTGCGAGGCCTGCGGGTTCGACGGGGCCGACTACGACAAGGGCTCGTTGCTCGATGCGTTGCGCGCCCTTGGTCCCCGCTGGCGAGTGTTGCTCCGGGAGTCCGGCTCCGAGCTCCGCAGCCGACCGGCGGACGCCGTGTGGTCGGCGATCGAGTACGCGGCGCACAGCCGGGACATCACCGCGTTGCACGCGTTCGGCGTCGAACAGGCATTGACGGTTGACGAACCGTCGTATCCCGGGATCGCCGACGACCTGATCGAATCGGCGGCGGCGACCTACCTCGACGCTGATCCCGACGAGGTCGTGAGCGCGCTCGACGCCGAGGCGAGGCGCCTCGCGCAGTTGGCCTTTGACGCCGGAGACTTGGCCTGGTCGCGCGGATTGACGATTGGCGATTCCCGGCACGATGTCCGGTGGCTGCTCGAACACGCCTTGCACGATTCGCTCCACCATCTCGACGACGTCGAGCGGGGGCTCGTCCTGCTGCGCAACAGGCCGAGTGGACCGACCCAGGAGTGAAGCGTGTCTGGTCGACGGCGCTGATCGTCGCATCGTTCGGTTCGGTCGTCATCGCCGCGGGGTGCAGCGACACTCCTGACACCGCGTCGCCGACGACACCGAGTCCATCGGTGACCGACACGAGCCCCGCGGTCAACGACGTCCCGTTGGCGCCACCTGACCCGCGGCTCATGCAGCAGTGCCAGGACGCGGCCGCGACGCTCGGGTTCGCAGTTCCCTGTCCGGACCGGCTGCCGCTGGTCGCAGGCGAGCCCGCTCTTTGTTCCGACTCGTGCACGGCGATGGCCGGCGGCGGCGAGACCCTCGACACCATCTTCTTCATCGACGTCGAGGGATTCGACAGCACCGCGCCCGCGGACGAGGTCCGCCACCTGATCATCGAGGCTCGCCGCGTCGACCGGAGCCCGCCGAGCCCCTGCTTCGGAGGCACCCCCATTGGTCACATCGACACCGGACAGGGGGATCTGAATGTCGTCGACTGTCCGGTACCAACCGCAGCAGACGAGGCGAGCATCAGGCATGGCGAAGGTGCACACAGCGGGCACGTGCTCGGTTACTGGGACGAGGGCGGCGTCCGGAACGTGGTGAGCGTGCACGGCGGCTCGACGGAGCCGAACCGGGCGCTCCTGGCGGAGATCGCGTCCTCCGTCGAGATCGTCGAGCGGTAGATGGCCGATAATGCGCCGTGCCGAAGAAGCGCAACGCGAAGACGAAGATGAAGACGAAGACCAAGGCGCCCAAGACCAAGGCGCCCAAGAAGGTCGACAAGAAGAAGGGCGGGAAGAGGCGCCGCGCCGAGGTCAAAGAGGTCGCGACGCCCTTGGCCCCCGCGCTGCGCGAGCGCGTCGCCGCGGCCGGCGCCGATTTCGCCGAGCATCTCCGGTCCCGCGCGGCAGCCGTCCGGCCCGCGCCGTGGAAGCAAAGTGATGCGCCGGAGCTGGTTGGCCTTGAGCGATGGGGGACGGCCCTGGCTCGGGCCGATCATCACCTCGGCGTGTCGGCGTTGGTCGCGGCGGCACAGCACGGCTTCCCGAAGGTGGTCGCGGCGGGCGGCAAGGACCTCGAGGGAATGGGGTTCACGGGCAAGAACCGCGACCGCATCGTCGACGGCGCGGCGGTTCAAGTGCAGATCCGGCGCGCCGCCCGGTGGCTCGCGGAACCCACGGATGCGACGCGTCAGAAGGTGGCCGAGGCGTACGACCAGACGCGCCAGCTGCACGGGTGGGAGGAGGACCTCCGACCCCCCGATGAACAGGCCTTCTACTGGTACCTCGAGGTCGGTCAGTTGTGTTGTGCCGCCATCCTCAACCGGGACCTGACCAGGAGCGTCGGCGACTCGTACTACACATGGACGGCACCGCGATGCGTCGGCCGCGGCTTGGTGCTGGCCGTGCGCGGGTTGCGCATGCCAGGCACGGACGTGGCCGAGCTGACGCGGGCGCTCGGCTCCGCGCTCACGGGCTGAGGGGCAGCCCTCCTCCGACCCCGATGAACCCGCCCGGGAGCAGCCCCTGTCGCCGAGCCCGTCAGCAGATAGCCGGCGTGCATGACCAAGACGAGCGCCGCGTTTCGCGGCGCGGTCAACTGGTGGTCGGCGGCGGCTCCGGGGCCGGGGTGTCGGCCTGGAGCCGTTCGGCGGCGATGTCGGTCGAGGCGTCGAGCGAGGTCCACGCGCTCGCGAGCGCGGCCAGCCGGTTCTTGGCGTCGGCCAGCGTGCTCTGGGCCGCGAGCTCGGTGCCAGTCGGCAGCCCCGCGTCGAGCTCGTGGCCGATGCCGGAAGCGTTCAGCGCGACCCGGGCGGCGGCGGCCGCGTTGCTCGCGAGCCGGGCCAGCTCGTCCGCCTCGCCTTGGATCCTGCGCATCGCGTCGAGGTGTTCCGTCCGCTGACGCTCGACCGAATGAAGCACGACGGCCTCTGCGCTTCCAGCCTCGAGTAAGGCGCCGTCGGCCGGCCGCAGCTCGGCCAGTTCGTCGTTGAGCTCACAGACCCGGGCCGCGTGGGTGGCGGCCTCCCAGAGCAGGACCTCGGTTTCAGGGGCGAAGCGAGCCCAGTCGATGGCGGCCGGAGCCGGGATGTCACCCATGTGCTTCTCGGCCTCCCAGAAGGCGCGGTCGATCGCCTTCAGCAGTGTGAGCGGGCTCCCACTGATCGGGCGGCCCTCGAGGGCGAAGCGCGGAGCGCAGACGGCGGTGCCGCGGTAGCGGCGCAACACCAGCACCATCGCCGCCGCGAACGCCACCACGAGGCCTATGACCACGAAGCCCGCCGCACTCGACATGGCCGTCGCCGCGACGACCGCTATCGCTATGCCCGCGCCGACGACGACCGGGACGGGACTCACGTTGGCGGCGAGGATCGCAACCGACCGGCGGACGCCCGGCCGTACGATCGGCCGTAGCCGGCCGCTCGACGAGGATCTCGACATCGGTCGAGACGGTACTGCCCTCCGCGGCCCGGACGGCAAGATCCCGTCGCGGCCGCGTCAGGGGTAGGAGTTAGCGGAAGGCCATGATCTGGACTTCGCCCGCCATCTGACCTGACTGCGCGCCGAAGTCCTGCATCAGCTGGTTGAACGTCTTCGTGGACACGCCGGCCCACGAGTCGGTCACCGTCGCGTTCGTGCCGTCGAAGGTGCCGTCGCCCTGAAGGGCGTGGAGCACGATGGCGTGCGACGGGTTCCCGGTTACCACGAGCCACAGGGGCCCGTGGGCCATGGCCTCACCCCACGCTTCGACGGTGCCGGGCGTGTAGTCGAGGGAGTAGATGCCGTAGTGGTTGGCGATCTGGTACACGGGTGCCCAGCCTTGTGTGTCCTGCGCTTGCTGCAGCGTGGTACCTGCGCCTTCAGCGACCTGCTCGGGCCCGTGAGTCGTGCCGTTCTTCCAGTTCACCATCACGGTGAGGGCGGTGATCCAACACGTGTCGCCCGTCGGTTGGCTCATACCTACAACTGAGTGGTTCACGTTGACGCTCATGCGCCCAATTCATAGTTCACTTGACCGTGAGCGATCCGCGCTGACCACCCGGTGAGATGTGCGCGCTCATCTTGCCGGGAGTTCGAGCCGGAACCTGACGCCAGGCACGGCCGTGCCACCGCGTGGCACGGCCGTGTCACGCCTCCCTGTCGGAGCCCGAGGAGGACGACGAGATGGCGAACGAACCGACGCTGCGGCGGGGTGACCAGAGCGCCGACGGATGGGTCGAGTACCTGCAGACCCAGCTCAAGGCCAAGACGGACCTGCACCTGGCCACCCTGCTTGAGGTGACCGGGAAGTTCGACGAGGTGACGCACTGGGCTGTCGTCGAGCTGCAGGTGTTCGAGGGACTCCAGAGCAAGAACGGGGTCGTCGGGAACGAGACCTGGGCCGCGCTGGTCGGTGATCCCGACTACGTGCCGCCGGGTCACGACGCGACGGGCGGCGGGCACGTCGACCGCGGCCTGCACATGCGGTTCCAGGCCGAACCGTGGTACGAGAACGAGGAAGACCGGCTCACCTACACCGTGTTCTCCGTCGGGACGACCGAGCCGACCGAGGGCCAGGTCACGCTGCTGCTCCACCTTCGTGACCCGCAGGGTGGCGAGTACCAGGTGCAACGGACCAACGACGCGGGCCAGGACCGGCAGTACCGCTTCACGTTCCATGAAGTGACGAAGCACCATCCGCACGGTGCCTTCAGCGGCATCGCCCAGCTCACCCACGGCTCGCAGGGGCTCGACACCGGCAGCTTCGAGTTCACCGCCCGTGGCGAGCAGTTCATCGACCTATAGGGGTGGGTGCCAGCTGTCGCGCCAGAACGCGCCCCGAGATCACCGATCCGGCGGCTACTTGGCTCGCGCGTCAGGGCGTCGAGTCGCTCCCGAACGGCTTGAAGTCCTCGAAGCTCGGCTCTACCCGCGGGTCAGGTAATCGGTAGGCCCGAAGTCGTGTCGGCTGACCGATCGTTTCGAGCTGCCATCCGGTGTTGACCTCGAAGTAGCGCACCGCGGTGGCGACCGACGGCCACTGGCAGTCGTCGAGAATGATCAACCCGCCCGGACGAACGAGTTCGCGGAGGAAGTAGAGGTCGACGAAGACGTTGTGGAAGAGGTGGCTGCCATCCACAAAGGCAGTATCTGCGATGAAGGCTTCGGTCATCAGATGCGGTAGCGCCAGCTGGGATCGGTCGGTCAGCAGCGTGCACAGGTTGCTGAGACCAGCGGCGGCGATCGCTTCCCACCCAGCGTTCCGGAAGTGGTGCTGGTAGGAGTCGATGATCACATGCTTCGCGTCCTGCCGCCCCTGGGAGACGAGGGCCTCCCCAATCGCCAGGGCCGAGCTGCCGTAGGCGAGACCGATCTCGATGACCACCCGAGCCTGCTCTGCGGTGACCAGGTCGCGAAGCGCATCGCAGTCCTCGTTCGGGAGAGACACACGCTCGAAGTCACCGTCGGCCCTGGTGTGTTCCGGGCCGACCTCCGCGAGCCTTCGCCGCACGTCGCGGACAGTGGTCAGAAGTCGTCGGTCACTTGGCACCGTCACAGCATCGCGGCGCGGCGCTTTACATGTCGGGGGGCTCGATCCCGCACTTGCGCTCCGGCTGTCCTCGTCGTGTGCGACCGCGAGGTCGACGCTTGGGGCGTACGCGGCCGCGTCGTCGGGATGCGAGCCATCGACTAGTCGTGCTCGTCGAGGTGCACCGAGGCAGGGCGATGCCACCGCCCCGGATCGGTCTCGGGCGCGGCCGCCGAGTCGTGGAGATCAGGTTCGCTCGGCACCACCGGATCTTGCCGGATCGTCGCGACACGCAGTTCGGTGGTGCGTCTCCGTCGCCTGTCGCCGAGATCGGTACGGTGCACACGTGGCGACGGTCGAGGAGGCTGGTCGGATCGCGTTGGCGCTGCCCGACGTCACCGAAGGCGAGCGTCATGGGAACCGCACATGGTCCGTGGGCGGCAAGGCGTTCGCGTGGGAGCGGCCCTTCAGCAAGGCCGACATCCGACGATTCGGCGCGGCCGAGCCACCGGAAGGCCCGATCCTCGCCGTTCGAGTCGAAGACCTGGCCGAGAAGGAGGCAGTGCTCCAGGCGCAGCCCGACGCCTTCTTCACGATCCCTCACTTCGACGGCTACGCAGCTGTCCTCATCCAGCTCCGTGCTGTGACGAAGCGAGCGCTCCGCGAGGCGCTCGTCGACGGCTGGTTGGCCTGCGCTCCTGCACCGATCGCGAAGACCTTCCTCGAGCGACGGCAGCACAGGAACCGTTCCAGAGGCAATAGGGCAGATAGGTGAACCCATGACGACCGTGAACCGGAATTGGCGGCGCGTCGGCGGCCTGCTGCTCGCGGTGGCGCTGCTCGGTGGGTGCGGTGGCGACGGCGGCGGCGAGGGAGCCTCGGCCGAGACCGTGCGGTTCTCCGAGGACCTGTGTGACGTGCTGACTGCGGAGGACCTCGCGCTGGTCGGCCCGCTGGATTCCACCGACGTCGACGTGGGGGAGGGCGGGGCCCCCACCGTGTTCTGCACGTACTCGATCTCTGATCCGATCACTTCGGTGTCGGTCTATTTCTACGGTGGCCTTCTTGGCGATCCGGCCGAGCAGGTCGGATTCATCGAGAGCGGTGACTACGAGGAGGTCCAGGGGCTCGGCGTGGCCGCGGCCCGAAGCGTCGAGACGCGGACGCTCGAGGTCTGGACCGAACAGTCGGTGCGGATCGAGTTCATCGGCTTGGGACTCGACGACGAGGACGACGTCCTCGTGGCCCTGGCCGAGGCCGCCCTCTCCCGCCTGGACGACCATCTTGGCGAGTGAACCACGCTGGAGGCGAGGAGGGCGCCGCGCCGGCCATCCGGTGACGGTCAAGAATTGGCTGAGGACCTCCACGGAGTTCCCGCTGAGGCGACCACGGAGGGGGACGAGTGCCCCTGTCGCCCCGCCGGAGCTGGCTCTTCAGCTCGCCGCCGGGCGACGACAGCGCCGCCGAACGGACCGGCTTTATCGTCAAGGGCCGCCACACGCCGCCGCGGGAGGGTGAGCTCGAGCGGCCCCGATCGCGACCGTCTCGGCTCCGGTGGTCATCCCACTGCCACGACCTCGGGTGCGGCGGCCTTGATCGGAAGCGGCCGCTTCGAGCAGCCCTAGGCCGTCTGGCGGAGCGCGGCCGCCTCGAGCCCCTCTCCTGTTTGCGTGGCCGGCGCGGACCGGACTGTTCGCCACAGCGCCACGTCGGGGCGCCGTCGGGCGAACAACGTCGGCAGCGTCGAGCGCACCGTGACGACGGCCGAGAACAGCCAGTACCCGAGCGGGTACAGCGGCGCGATGGCGAGTGCCCGAACCGTCGAGCGGTCGTAGCGGACGTCGAGCAACACACCAGTACCGAGCTGGACGAGGCACAGCGAGGCGATCAACATCCCCCACCCGTTCGGGAAGGGTGAGGCCCCCGGCGGGTTCACCCCGGCCGCGAGGCACACTGCCCAAAACCCGAGCAGCAGCGTGAAGGCGTGCGCCCACAAGATCGACAGGCACGCCTCCACGAACACGGGCCAATGTCGACGGTTGCGCCAGTGCGTGATGACCGGCCAGTGACGGCGCACCACCTGCGCCAACCCGCTCGCCCAGCGTCGGCGCTGGCGCCAGAGCGCGCGTGTCGTCTCGGGAACCGTCATGTCGATCAACGCGCGGGGCTCGTACCGCACGTCATAAAACCTTCGCTGGAGCCGCCACGACACGTCGATGTCCTCGGTCGCCATCGACGGATCGAACAGCCCGACATCCTCGAGCGCGCTTCGTCGGAAGGCGCTGATCACGCCCGATACGGTCAGGATCCGCCCCCACACCACCTGGGCACGGCGAAGAATCGACACGATGGACGTGAACTCCAGCCTCTGGAGCTCGGTGATTAGCCCTCGGCGGTTGGCCACCCTCGGGTTTCCGGTGACCGCACCCACTCGCGGCAGGCGCACGAAGTGGGCAACCATGGAACGCAGCGCGTCAGGGCGGAGGCGGGCGTCGGCGTCGACCACAACGACGATCTCGCCGCGCAACACCGGCATGGCGTCGTTCATGGCCATCGCCTTGCCCTCGTTCGTCGTCTTGCGCAAGAGGCGGAAACGCGGGTCGCGCTCGACGTGACCGCGGGCGATCGCGGGCGTGGCGTCCGTCGACGCGTCATCGACCACCACGACTTCGTAGTCCGGGTAGTCGAGGCGGTGGAGCGCGTCGAGGGTGGCTCCGAGCACCAGCTCCTCGCAGTACGCCGGGACGAGCAAGGACACCACCGGCAGATCCTCATCGGCGATGTCGTAGAAGCTCTCGTCTGACCCCCGCTCACGGCGAAGGGCGAACATGACCGAGGTGACGACCCACACGACCGCCGTGACCAGGGGGTACACCGCGATGAAGGCGAGCGCGACGTGCAAAGGCCACGACCCAGCAAGGCCTTCGAGCATCGACCTCATTGGTCGTCTCGTGTGTAGTGCTTGGTGCCCGGCCCGATGGTGATCGTGACGAGCGAGGCCTTCGCCGTGACGGGATCGAGATCCACTAGACGACCGCGGCGGTCATGCGTGTACTCGTATTGCGTCGACGGCACGGCGCGGCGAGGGCCCTTCCGCACGAAGATCCCGCGGTTGTGCCTGACCCACCACCCAGTCGTGACCGCGACGACGGGGACAAGGGCAGCGGGGAACAACCACATCGTCAGGGACGGCGCCGCGCCTTGCGAGGTGACGTGCCACCAGGCGAGCGCGAAGACGGCCCACGACACGACCGCCCACCAGCGGGACGAGAACTGAACCATCGCGTGGAGTTCGGCGGGTTCGAGCGCGCGCTTGAGAGCGATGAGCCGATCGGACCACGCGTCGCCCGACCGATCCGCTAGCGCGCGCTAACCGACGTGGCGCGCGTGAACCACGGAATCGGTGGCTTCAAGCGGGGTGCTCTCCTCCATCCGGATCCTGGGTAGCCATTGCAGCCACGACGGCAGGTACCAGTTGGCCGGACCGAGCAGCTTCATGCTCGACCTGCGGCATCGATGGGCGGAGGGTGTGGGATTTGAACCCACGGTGAACCGAAGTCCACAACGGCTTTCGAGGCCGCCCCATTCGTCCGCTCTGGCAACCCTCCGGGAGCGAGGCTACCAGCCGGCCTCACGACCGGCGGCGGGCGAAAAAGGCCTGGACCAGCTCGGCGGCGGCCCCGGCCTGGACGCCTCCGGTGACTGCCACCTCGTGGTTGAGCCGGGGATCCTGGCACAGGTTGTAGAGCGAACCGCAGGCTCCGGCCTTCGCGTCGTACGCTCCGAAGACGACCCGAGCAACCCGGGCGGCGACCAGGGCGCCGGCGCACATCGGGCAGGGCTCGATGGTGACGACGACCGTGGCACCATCGAGTCGCCACGAGCCGGTCTCGGCCGCCGCGTCCCGCACGGCGAGCAGCTCAGCGTGAGCGGTGGGGTCACCGGAGCGTTCGCGCTCGTTGTGGCGTCTGGCAACGATCCGGCCGTCGACCAGGACGACGGCACCCACAGGTACGTCGTCGTGGGCGAGCGCGGCCCGGGCTTCGTCGAGGGCTAGCGCCATCGCGGCGTCGTCGTCCACGGGCTCGGGACGCTACCGACCCTGCCCCCATGGAGGAAACCTGATACCGGCGTCGAATTCCTCATGCGAGTCAAGGATCGGTCGATTGCCAAGTCGAGGCTCCTGAGGCTCACCTAGCCGATCGGGCGGCGCTGGGGCCGTCCGGCCGGGAAGGCCACATCGAGTCAGGCAAGGGCGAGGGGGGCCCAGCACCCCCTCGCTGCAGCCCGACATGAAGATCACTGCGACATCGGGACTGCTGCGCTGCTGGTCTGTGCGGGTTCAGCCCTGGCGCTTGAGCCGGCCGGTCTTCTTCGCCCAGCGCTCAGCGGCGGAGAAGGCGGCGATGGACGCGGGAATGAGCACGACGGCGAATACGGCCATGATCGCGAGGTCGCCGGCTTCGTCGGTGAGGGTGGCGCCATCGATGATCGCGTGGCGGAACGCGCGCAGCAGGTAGGTCGCCGGCGAGAGGTGCGACACGGCGAGGAGCCCGGCCGGCAGCGTGTCGACCGAGTAGTACACGCCGGAGATGAGCAGGACGACCGCTTGCACCATGAACGACATCTGCTCGCCGCGTTCTGGATACAGCAGCGGCAGGATCCCGGTGAGGATCCCGAGCCCGACGAGCGAGAGGCTCCCGACGGCGATCGCGGCCCCGGCAGTCGTCCAGCTCGCGTGGGACAGGTCGACGTGGAAGAACGGCAGTGAGATCGCCATGATGAGCGTCGTCCGGATGAGGGCGTGGAGCACGCCGAACACCGCGGTGCCCACGAGGTGCGCGACTCGGGGGACGGGAGCCATGAGGGTGTGCTCGATGGTGCCCTCCCACCGCTCCCACGTGACCACGAGGCTGATGTCGTCGAGCACCGCGGAGAGGTAGGCCCACACCAGCGTGCCGATCAGCAAGAAGAGGATGAGGTCGTTGGCCTGCCGGCCGCTGACGATCCCCTCGGTCGTCAACTGCTTGGCGATGAAGGTGATGGCGAGCGTGTTCACCACGCCGTAGACGAGCCAGACGATCTCCCACGCCCAGTGGCGTTTCCAGAGGTTCGTCTGCCGCTCGACGAACGCCCAGCCGAGGTTGAGTTGCTGCCCGACCGGGAAGCGACGAGCCGGCGCCGGGAATCTGATGTCAGTCATCGAGGGCCGCCTCCTCGTCCTCGTCGTCTTCCACCTTCCGCCCGGTGAGCTCCATGAACACGTCCTCCAAGTCGATGGTGTCGATGGGCCGCCCGCCGGCGACCGCCCGGCGGAGTTCGGTCGAGGTGCCGTCGGTGACGATCCGGCCGCCCACCAGGAACGCGATGCGATCGCACAAGACTTCGGCTTCGGCCATGTCGTGGGTCGTGAGGAGGATCGTGGCGCCGTGGTCGCGTTGGACCTCACGGATGAACTCTTGGACATCACGCTTGCTGCGCGGGTCGAGGCCGGTGGTCGGCTCATCTAGGAGCATGAGCACCGGCGACGTGAGGAACGCGCGGGCGACGGCGATCTTCTGCTGCTGCCCGCGCGACAGCTCCTTGACCATCGCTCGCTGATGGGAGCGATCGAGCCCGAGGCGGTCGAGGATGCCGGCGGCGCGCAGGCCGACCTCCGCGCCGCTCAACCCGTACACGCGCCCGAAGAACGACAGGTTCTCGAGCGCCGACATCTGGCGGAAGAACGATGGATCGGCCGAGACCCGGTTGATGAGCTGCCGTGCCTGCATCGAATCGCGTTCGATGTCGAGGCCGAACACCCTCACCTCGCCGCGGTCTGCGAGCACGAGCGACGACAAGATCCGGATCAGCGTCGACTTCCCGGAACCGTTCGCCCCGATGAGCCCGAAGATCGTCCTTGGTGCCACCTCGAAGGAGACGTCGTGAACGGCGCGCACCCGTCGCCGCGGCCGGCGGGACCATGGCACGCGCATCCCGGGGGTGAAGGCCTTCGACACGTTCCGCACGACCAGTGGGCGCGCCCGGTCGAGGCCGTCGGTACGATCCGGCTCCGTTGGCGTGGGCGTCGCGGTCGGCGACGTGAGTGAAACGTGTGACATTAGCAGTCCTCATCCGGTCGGGGGTGACAAGGGAGCGCGACCGCGCGAGAGAACGCGACCACGGATGGCCAACGCGGCTCGGATGGAGGACTGCGGTTACGGCACCGTCGGCCAGGCCGACGGCTGAACCGAACTTAAGCGAATCCCTCCGCGCCGCGGGTCGGTCGCGTCTTGTCCGTGATGCCGTTGGTCAACGCGCCAACCTCCTCGATCGGTACCGGATCGCCGCATCGTAGGACGGTCCTGCCCGGCGGGGCTGGCGAATTACGGCGAAGGCGGTCAACCCTAATTCCGGTCGAGGTAGATGTAGTGCATCGCGAGCAGCATCGCCCCGTCGGCGTCTTGGCCGACGTGTCCGATCCACTCGTAGAGGTGCTGCTTCCAGTCCCGACCTAGGGCCTTGAGGCACGTCGCCTGCTGCATGGCCGCCCACTTGACGAGTTCGTGGTTGGCGTTGCGGTGCACGATCTTCGCCCACAGGTCGAAGGCGGACTGGAAGTCGCCACCATCGAGCGCGGCATGCGCCGCGGCGTTGATGTCGTCGTCGGAGCGCTGATCGGACTCGGCGGGCATGACCGACGGTACGGCGCCGGTCGCGTCACGGATAGGTACGAACACCCATCGTTCCGGCCCCGATCGGGCAACCGGTGCGGGCCGTCCGGGCAGTCGGGATGGGTCGACCGCCGGACCGATGAGTCCGAGCGGCGCGGAGCGTCTGACCTCACAGTGAGACCGCGACCGAAGGGAAGGGAGTTCGCCATGGGACGCAGTGCGATCAAGCAGCTGAGGACGCTCGAGGGTCGTCAGGTGGGCCTCGCCCTGCGGGGTGGCTCCCGGATCGACGACTGCCAGCTCGTGTCGGCAGGACGCAACCGGCTCGGCACGATGTGGGTGTTCGTCGACGGCGCCGACGCCTTTGTTCCGCTCGACGAGGTCATCGATCTTTGGGAAGTGGTTGGCGCGCGAGCCGCTTGAGTCTCTGTGCCAGACCCCCACATCGGGGAGGGCAGGCTCCACGAGCGTTACGGTTCGAGGCGACGCGAGCGGGATCGGTCGCACAACGAATCGAAGGAGTGATCGACATGGTCGACGGGCCCAGGCCGACCTACGAGAACGTCGGCCCGCTGGTGGCCGCCGTCGACGATCTCGGCGGGGCGGCGCTCGTGACATTCCGCTGTCCGGCGACGGGCACCGAGGTGAAGTCGCAAGGCGAGTACCCCAAGCCGGGGATCGCCGACAAGGTCGGAAGGGTCGCCCGCGCCGGTGCCTTGGACCGCGCCCGGATCGGACTCGTCCGCACGGTCCAGCGGACGGCCGGTACCGCCGGGACGCTGGGTCTGGCCGTCGGTGAGACCGCGGCGCGGAAAGCGGTCGCGGGCCGCTCGGATGACCAGCCCCGCCACTCCGAGAGGGCGACTGAAGGCGCGGTGCTGTCCGCCTTTGCAGAGGTGGCCGACCAGTTCCGCTGGGACAAGGCCGGCGGCCGTTGGGTGTCGCGCGACGCGGCCGGGGGCGACCGCTCGCCGTTCGACGCACACCTCGACGCGCATCCTGTGACCGCTGACTACGACCGAAGGATGCTGGCCCGCATCTTGGCGACGATCGTCGGCGCCGAAGGCGGCACCACCGAGGACGAGCGAGCGATGTTCGCCGCCTTGGCTCCCGGCACCGACCTCAACGCGCTGATCGCCCAGTGGGCACCGGCCGTGACCGAGCTCGAGGCGACCCAGCCGGGAGCGGTGCGGGAGACGATGGTGCTCTTGGCGTGGGCGGTGGCCGTCACCGACGAGCAGCTCTCACCGAGGGAGACCGAGTTGCTCGACTGGTATCCCGCCGCCCTTGGCGTCGCGCCGGCCCGGGCGGCGGAGCTGCGCGCCATCGCGCTCCGCCACGTAGTCGAACAGACCGTGGCCGAACTGGCCAGGGACGGGCTCGACGCTGCCGCGGTCCGCGCCGAGGTGGAGCCGCTCGGCGAGCGGATCGGGCTCGGGGCCGGGGAGGCCGCGAGCGTGACCAAGGACTACTTCGAACGAAACCGCTGATATCGAAGGTCCTCGCGTGACCGAAGTGCAACCCATCCGCTACCGCTCACCTGACGAGGACAGCGGTCGGTGGTCCGGGTTTTCGTTCCGCCCGGGTGACATCGTCATCAGCGCCCGATCGAAGAGCGGCACCACGTGGACGCAGATGATCTGCGCGCTGCTCGTGTTCCAGTCGTCCGAGCTGCCGGCACCGCTCGCGGAACTGTCGCCGTGGCTGGACTGGCTCGGTGCCCCGCTCGCGGAGGTGCACGCCCAGCTCGCGGCGCAAGCGCACCGGCGCTTCATCAAGACCCACACCCCACTCGATGGGGTCCCCATCGACCCGCGGGCGACCTACATCGTGGCCGCTCGCCACCCAATGGACATGGCGGTCTCGCTGTATCACCAAGGCGACAACCTCGACCGGGCCCGGATGCGCGAGCTCACCGGGCAGCCGTATTCGGCCCCATCGGTTCGCCCGCCGTTGCTGCAGTGGCTGCGGTCGTGGATCGACCGCGACGTCAACCCGAAGAACGAGCTGGACTCACTGCCCGGCGTGCTTTGGCACCTCTCCGACGCGTGGCGCCGCCGCCGCGATCCGAACGTCGTGCTCCTTCACTACCACGACCTGTCCGCCGACCTCGAGGGCGAGATGCGCCGTCTCGCCAGGCGGCTCGGCATCGCCGTTGCCGACGAGGTCTGGCCGCACCTGGTCCGTGCGGCAACCTTCGACCGAATGCGCTCCCGCGCCGCCCAGCTGGCTCCTGATCACGCCGGTGTACTCAAGGACCGCGCCGCCTTCTTCCGCCGCGGTTCGTCAGGCGCGGGGCGGGAGCTGCTCTCGGATGACGAGTTCGCTCACTACCTCGAGCGCGCTCGCGGCATGGCACCACCGGACTTGCTGGCATGGCTCCACCGCCCGTGAGGCGGAGGCTGACAGCACGTCCGCGACAGCCCGTCGACCAAGCGGTCACTACCCTGGATGGTACCACGGTGGCTGCGGGAGCGGTACCGATTTGGTACCATAGCCTTCATGGATGTGAACGTGAAGAACCTTGAGCCCGATGTGGTCGCGCGGCTCGCCGAGCAAGCGGCCGCCGAAGGCATGAGTCAGCAGGAGTGGGTACGTCAGGTTTTGCGGCGCACCGCCGCGCGCTTCTCTCCGGCCGAGCTGCTCGCTCAACGGGAGTCCTCGGAGCCAATGAGCGACGCCGACTTCGCTCGCCTGCGCAAGAAGGCCGCCGCTCGACACAAGGCCGCTGCGGACCGACTCGGTGCAACCGGCCGCCGTCGCTGACGCCGGCGGGCTGTTGGTGCTCGCCGGATTGCTCGAAGGCATCGACCATGAGGTCGACGAGGTGCTCGTCCTCGACGCGACCTCTCTGCTCGTCGCCGAGTGTCTCGCGTTGCGCCACGAAGGCGCGCCGCACCGGGCACGGACAGAGTTCGGGCTCGTGAGCCGGGTGGTGAGCGAGTGGTTCCCCGTGCGAGCCGTCGCGATCGAGGCAGCGATCGCCGCGATCGGTCAGAACGACATCGATGGACTTGCCGCCCTCGCGCTGGCCGAATCACTCGATGTCCCGATCGTCACCAAGAACCGCGACCTCACCAGCCGCAAGATCGCCGTTCTCTACTGCTGAAGCGCGCCGCGCGACGAGCATCGAAGGGACAGACGAGGGCAATCCGATTGGATCGAGTCATGAGCGTCGCCCGCGGGTGACGGCGAAGGTTCGCCGGCGTGGTGCGCCCGGCGACCACGGCAATGAGTTCGTCCGTCGAGTCGACTGCGGCCCGGGAGAGAAGGCACGGGTGCGGGTAGTCGGCGTCGTCGAGCGTGAGGAGAACGAAGGACTGCTCGGCCGCGCCCATGGTCGGCCATCCGGACACCGCGGCCCGCATGACCTGTGGGACCGTCACGACCCCGCCCACCGTTGGACTTCTGGTGGCGCCGTGCTCAGCAGCGACGGCGTCAAGCGCTGTATACGTTTACAGCCAGATCCGGACTGATGCGCACGAAAGCCCAGGTCAGAGACCTGCTGACATGGACGGATGCGATCTCGGACCGCACCGCGTCGGACAACTTGGCGGAGGGAGTGGGATTCGAAATAGAACTCGTCTCTGAAGAGACAGTCCCAGGTCTGGATCGGTAAGCAGGGTCGTCCAGTGGTTCCGATGGGAGCAACCGAGGGAGCAACGACCCGCGAGTGGTTAGTCGCGGCCGTCGGCCCCGCTCGAAGCGCGAGCGCAGCGACTCGGCTACGGCTTCCCGCCGAGATCCCTGACCTTTTGGCGCAGTTGCCGCACCTCGTCGATCAGCCAGCGGGCCACGTCGCCGGGCAACTGCGGAGCCAGGGCAAGTGACCGCTCGATCCGTAGCAGGTCTTCATCCATACGTTGACAGTAGCGAACGCACGTTCGAAGCTCAACCGGGTGGTCGACATCGTGCCTACAGCCGCGCCAGACCCGCGGGTGGCGATTGGCTCGACGCCTGGAACGCCGTGCTTGTCCGGGTCTCAGTCGGGCGGTCACCATCCCGTGGCGGCCCAGGCCAGCCGGAGTAGGCGGTGGCCGCGGATGTGGGAGCCGAGGAAGCGCTCGTGCTGGTCCTTTTCGATCCGCATCTCCCTCTTCGAACTCGACACCGCCGCGTCGGCACGCCGAGGTGCCGTTCTGTGCTGCTGGGCCCTCGGCGTGCTGACGCGATCTCGTGCGCTCGCTCTGCACGTCCGCGTTGTCGTCGAGCGCGTCCCGGACCTGTCGGTCCATCGCGGACCGATCGTTCTCGGGACGACCGCGGTCACGTTTCAGGGGGCTGTCAGCGCTTCATCGCAATGCGGAGCAGGGATCACGCGACTATGCGGCCACTGCGACACGGGTGCTCAGAGGCGGTCGCTAGTCCAGCGGGAACTCGCCGTCGTAATGATTGCCGCCGGAGTCCTCCCAGCGAACGATCACGACCGCTCGACCGCTCGATCCGAATGTTCGTGCGTGGATGCACGCACGAGCACGTGCCCCGGGCGACAAACGTCGAACAGGGCCGTCCTCGACGCGAAGCATCACGTCTTCGTCACCTGGGTCGCCTCTTTCGAACGCGACGTTGAACGCGTCGACGTCGCCGATGTTCACGACGTCGTACGCCTGTCGCTCGCCCTTCTGGATGACGAGCCGTGGAGGCGGACCCGCCGCGGCATCCGGTTCATCACTGGCGGTCTGGAGGATAAGCAGATTGGCAAAGTCCTCGAGTTGAGAGTCAGTTACCGAGTCCCGCCACCGCCGGTTCTCATTGCAGACCTTCTCGTGATCGAGTTTCACCGCTATGAGGCGCTCTGCCGGCCAGTCCTGCGGGCGGAGTCGATCAATCTCACGATGGTGGTTCGGGCACATCAGCATCAGGTTGTCGACGGCATCGCGGTCTTCGTCCGTCATCTCAGGTGCGTACCGAGGGGCACCGGGCCTCTCGCCTCGGATGTGCGCAATGTCGGCCCTGACGCCGCGCCACTGGTCGTCGGCCAGCGCCAGATCGCAGCCGGGGTAGGAGCACCGGTTGCAGGAGAGCGCGAACAGCGTCTTGATCGTGACCATTCCAAATCGAGCCATACCCGCGAGGGTCGCGCGACCGCCGCGCAGGCGCTCGTCAAACGGATATCCGCTGGTCGGTCTCTCGTGGGTGCAGTTGCTGATTCCTGCTTCGACACGCCGATGTGCCGATCTGGCGCGCACGCGGCGGTGCTCGAGGCCGCGGTTCTGTGCATGCGTTCTGGCGCGTCCCCTACCGGCACATGGGGGACGGATCCAATCGGACGCGTAGGTTCTCGCTCGTGGGGTTCGCCGTCTCTCCGGAGGCCTACGACCGCTTCATGGGCAGGTACTCCGTCCCGCTCGCTCCCGTGTTCGCGAACTTCGCCGGCGTCGCGCCCGGGCAACGGGTGATCGACGTCGGATGTGGTCCCGGGGCGCTCACGGCCGAGCTGGTCAAGCGGCTGGGTGATGACTCGGTCGTCGCCGTCGATCCGTCGGAACCCTTCGTGGAAGCCGTTCGGGAGCGACATCCCCGAGTTGAGGTGCATCGCGCCGACGCCGAGCGGCTTCCGCTACCGAACGACACGTTCGACGCTGCGCTCGCCCAGCTGGTCGTGCACTTCATGACCGATCCGGTCGCCGGCCTTCGCGACATGAGTCGTGTCGTCAAGCCCGGCGGCGTTGTGGCGGCGTGTGTCTGGGACTTCGACGAGGGCGGGAGCCCGCTCACCCTGTTCTGGACAGCGGCGAAGGATCTCGATGCTCAGGCTCCCGGCGAGGACTCCCTTCCGGGAACGCGCCGTGGTCACCTCGCGCTGTTGCTCGGGGAAGCAGGTGTCGAGGCCATCGAGCACGCCGAGCTCATCATCGAGGTCGAGCACCAGACCTTCGAGGAGTGGTGGCAACCGTTCGAGCTCGGCGTGGGCCCGGCTGGCTCGTACGTCTCGACGCTCGGCCAGCCCGAGCGGAGACGCTTGGAGGAGCGCTGCCGCCAACTCCTCCCGGAGCCACCGTTCGTCGTGACTTCCGCCGCGTGGGCAGCACGTGGCCGGGTCAGTGCCGGATGACCTTCGCCGTCTCCCGCCGAGTCCGCGCTACCACGTACCGCCGGCTCGAGGGCCGCTGATCTGTGCGCGCGATCTGTGCGGCTCAACGGTCTCGGCGTTCGCACATCTCGGCAGATATGCGCTTGCCTACCTCCAACCCTCCAATGCGACCCGCGCGCGCCGGACTAGCTCCGCCGCCTCCGCTGGATCGACGGCTCCCTGCGTCTGGGGCACCTCGCCACGCTCGTAGACGTCCACGACGACGCGGCCCAGATGCTTCCCACGCTGCGCCGCTTCCGCTCGGAGCGTCGCCTCAGCCTGTTGTCGCTCCTCTGGGCTTAGATGTTCGTTGCGTTCGTCAGGGACGAACGTCACCCAAGGCGACGGCTCCTCTGTCACGTGGCCATTCAAGCCGCCGCACGCGCTCCTGGGCAGGTCGTGCTCCGGCGCGTAACGCGCATCGGCGCGTGCCGATCGATGCAGATCTGGCGCTCGCTCTTCGGCGTCTGCGGCCACCCGACGCGCTCCTCACCCCGAACGTTGCTCGGCCGATGGGGAACGGTGCGCAAGTCGCTCTGGCTCGTCGCCGCGGTGCTCGTCGCAGCTTGTGTGGCCCTGATCGTCTGGCGAAGTGGTGCCGTGATGCCGAAGGCGTCAGAGCTGCCGTACGCGAGGACCTATCTAATCGGGGAAAAACGGCAAGACACGGTCGCAATCGAGAACCGGGGCTGGGTCACAATCACCGTGAAAGGTGTCCGCCCGCCTGCGGGGGTATCGGACGTCCGCGTCCATATCGATCACCCACGCATCGGTGCCGACGAACGGACCGCCATCGACCTGTCGTGGTCGTTGGAACCAGGGACGCCGTGCGGTGGGGACAATCGCATCACGGTGATCGTCCGCAGTGCGGTCGGGGTCGACCGGACCGTTGCGACGACCAAGACGTGGGGCTGCGCCGACTCGTGAACCCGAGCGTCGACCCCGGTCGGGGCGTCAGCGCGTGTCGATGACAGACCACCGTTCGGCAGTTCTGGCGCGTCGGCGCCGCCTCAGGCGGCCGCTCCGCACCACACTTGCAACTGCGCGGCCCCGTTGCGGATGTAGTGCAGGCCAGTGAACCCGGTCCCTCCGACGAACTCAGGCAGAGCATCGCCGTCGAACGGCAGCTGATAGAGGACGCGGAGCAACTCGCCGTTCTCCGCGTCCGTCGCGTCGGTCACGATCATGCTGAAGTCTCGTCCGCCGTCCTCGTCGTCGACGTAGTACTCAATGCGCAGCCTCATCGTCGCGTAGTCGACATCCGCAGTTGCAGCGGGAGCGCCTGTTGGTCTCGCGACCTCAAGGGTGTCCTCTTGGGAGCCGACCAAGTTCGACGCGTCCGGGCGATATTGCGTGCCGCACCTGATTGCAGAGGGCAGCCCACTGGTGCCGGTATCACTGGTGCCGGTGTCGCCGGACGTGCAGGCCGCGAACACGATCACAACCACTAGGCCCAGCCCGACTACCGACGCGCGCGTTGCAACAGATTGCCCAGTGACACTGGGGATTGCCAGTGATCGTGGGTCCACCGGTGGTGTGAGGGTGGTGGCTACGTTCTGCGGCTCCGTGCCTGCGGGCCCGGTTCGGTAACGAGGCACGCCCCGTTCCGGAGGATGATCGAGCTGGCTGTTCGCGCAGCCTGCTCGTCACGGTCTCCTTCCCGGGACGTGCGTGCCACCCCACAACCACGAACAGGAAAGGGATGGCATGGCCATCGTAGAAGTGACGCGCCCGATCGTCGGGGGTGTCGACACGCACCTCGACGTGCATGTCGCCGCGGCGGTCGACTCGATCGGCGGGCTGCTCGGTGTGGAGTCGTTCGCCACGACCCCGGCGGGCTA
>WNGB01000458.1_pt1 | contig 128140 bp, 119 predicted proteins | sample 5400681 | NCBI WGS metagenome assembly WNGB01 (sample SAMN13153367, study PRJNA577476) | soil metagenome | isolation source: 115 cm soil or saprolite under grassland replicate 2 | place: USA:California | collected 2016-06-15
GCCCTCCTCTGTCACCGGCATCACCGCGCCGTCCACGAGGAGGGCTACCAGGTCGCGCGCGGTCCCGACGGCGCCCTCCGCTTCCGGCGCCCGGACGGCCGGCCGCTGCCCGAGGCGCCGTCGCCTCCTGTGGTGCGCAGGGATGCCGTCGGGGTCTTGCGGGCGTGTCACGAGGCCCTCGGCCTTCGTCTCCACGCGCGCACCGCATGTCCCGGCTGGCTCGGGGAGCGCCTCGATGTGGGCTGGGCGATCGACGTGCTCCACCCGCGCGCGCAGAAACCTTTCAGGACCGAGGGCGGATCGGCGTCCCTTGACCGCCCCGGCTTCGGACGCTAAGGTCAGGGGGCTTTGCTCCTGAGCGTGTGTCTCACATCGCAGGAGACCCAGGCACGCCGACGAGGTGATCAGTGACCACGCGACGGGTATTTCTCGGCACTCTGGTGTGCGCCCTCCTCGCCGCGCCGCTTCCCGCCGGCGCGCAGCAGGCCAGGAAGGTCTACCGCGTCGGCGTCATCTCCTCCGCGACCCCGGTCTCGGAGTTGACTGGACCCGAGCCTGTCAATGCCGCCAGCAGAGCGTTCGTACAGGGCCTGCGTGCCCTCGGTTATGTGGAAGGGCAGAACCTCATCCTGGAGCGTCGGTCGGCCGAGGGGCGGCCCGAGCGATTCGGCGACCTCGTTGCCGAGCTGGTCCGCCTCAAAGCGGACGTGATCGTGACGTACACTACCCCGATGGCGCGGGCAGCCAAGGCGGTGACCACCACCATCCCCATCGTCATGGCGTCGAGCGTCGATCCCGTGGGCGCGGGGGTCGTTCAGAGCCTCGCGCGACCGGGCGGCAACATCACGGGGCTCACGATCTCTGTCGGGCCGGAGATCGAGGCCAAGCGCTTGGAGCTCCTGAAAGCGATGCTGCCCGGCGTCTCTCGCGTCGCCTATCTGGCCAACAAGGAATTCAAAGACTGGGAGAGCCTATCAGGGGCGAGCGTTCGGACGGCGGCGCAGACCCTGGGGGTGACGCTGGTGCTGGCCGAGTTCTCGGCCCATCAGTACACCGACGCCTTCACGCGGATCAGCCGCGCCCGGGCCGAGGCGCTCTTCGTCGCGCAGAGTCCGACGGCGTACGCCGATCGAGCTCTCATCGTGGACTTCGCGACCCGGACTCGGCTGCCGAGCACGTTCATCTTCCGGGAGTCGGTGGAGCTCGGGGGCCTGATGTCCTATGGACCGAACCTGGCTGACATCTCCCGGCGCGCCGCGACCTACGTCGACAAGATCCTCAAGGGCGCCAAGCCCGCCGACCTGCCCGTCGAGCAGCCGACGAAGTTCGAGCTGGTGATCAACCGCAAGACCGCCAAGGCCCTGGGCCTCACGATCCCGCCGTCGCTGCTGGGGCGGGCGGATCAGGTGATCGACTGAGCGCTCCACGTCCGGTGGCTGACGTCGTCCCGCGATTCCATGCGATGGATCGGTCTGCGCCCGTCTGGGTGCTGACGGCGGCGGCGCTCGCGCTCCTGATCCTCCTCCCGCTGGCCTGGCTCGGCTACATGAGCGTGAGCAGCGAGCGCGGCGTGACGCTGGCCCACTACGTTCGCGTGTTCGCCGATCCCCAGCTCCAGAAGGCGCTGTGGAACACCGTGGTGCTGGCGTTCTGGTCGGGGCTCGTGTCGGTCGCCATCGGGGCGCCCATGGCCTGGCTCTCGGCCCGCACCGACCTGCCCTGCTCCCGCGTGATCCGGAGCCTCATCATGGCCTCATTCGTGACGCCGCCCTTCCTCGGCGCCTTCGCGTGGGTCATGCTCGCCGGCCCGAACGCCGGCTACCTCAACAAGCTCTACCGCGGCCTCACCGGCGCGGAAGGCCCGCTGCTCAACATCTTCACGATGCCGGGGCTGATCTTCGTGGTGGCGATCTACACCTTCCCCTATGTCTACATCATGATCGCCAACACACTCGGGCTCATCGCCTCCGATCTCGAAGAGGCCGCGTCCATCCACGGGGCCAGCCGCTTCCGGGTGGCGCTGACGATTACCCTGCCGATGGTCCTGCCCGCGATACTGAGCGGTTTCATCCTGTCCGTCCTCCAGGCGCTGGCGCTCTTCGGCTCGCCCGCGATCCTCGCGCTGCCGGCGGGCTTTCACACGATCACGACGCAGATCTGGGCGCTCTTCCAGTACCCGCCCAAGGTCGAGATGGCCGCCGCCTTCTCCGTGCCGCTGCTTCTCGCCACGGCGCTGCTGCTGCTCGTCCAGAAAAAGCTCCTGGGCCGGCGGGGCTACGCGTCGGTCGGGGGCAAGGGCGCGCAGCGCCGGGCAATCCCCCTCGGCGCGTGGCGCTACCCCGCCCTCCTCGGCTGCCTGGCGGTCCTCGGCTGCGCGGTGTTCCTCCCCTACGGCATCCTGGCGAAGGCCGCCTTCTCGCGCGCCTGGGCCCAGCCGCTGACGTGGGAGAACTTCACGCTGGCGAACTGGTCGTTCACGTTTCTCTACAGCTCCACGCAGGGCGCCATCGTCAACACGCTGGAGCTGGGCGTGCTCACGGCATGCGTCGGCGCCGGGCTCGCGGCGCTGCTCGCCTATGTCACGAATCGCAGGCTCGTCGTGGGCCACCAGCTGCTGTCCTTCCTGGCGATGGCGCCCATCGTCATTCCGGGCACCGTCCTCGCCGTCGCGCTGTTCATCGCCTACACGCGGCCGCCCTTCCTCCTCTACGGCACGCTCTGGATCCTCTTCATCGCCTACCTGACCAAGGAGATGCCCGTCGGCTATTCCCAGTCCGACGCCACGTTTCGCGGCATCCATCACGAGCTGGAGGAGGCCGGGCGCATCCTGGGCGCGGGGCGCCTCCGCGTGCTCGGGGAGATCACCGCGCCGCTGGCCAAGAGCGGCATCATCGCCACCTGGTGCTTCATCTTCATCGGCGTGATCCGCGAGCTCTCGGCCTCGATCATCCTCTTCACGCCCAATACCAAGGTGATCTCCGTCGTGATCTTCGACCTCAAGGAGGAAGGCCAGTTCGGCGCCATCGCCGTCCTCGGCCTCTTCATGCTGGCGATGACCTTCGCCATCGTCGCGCTGATGCAGACGCTCCTCGGCCGCGACGTCCTCGGGGCTAAGTCCTCCGCGGGTGCGACGGGGTAGCCGCGATGCCCGGGGTGACGCTCAAGGGTCTCCACAAGAGCTACGGCGACGTCGGCGCCGTCCGGGGCCTGGATCTCCGCGTGGAGCCCGGCGAGCTCGTGGCGCTGCTCGGCCCGTCGGGCTGCGGCAAGACGACCACGCTCAGGCTCGTGGCGGGCTTCCTCACGCCCGAGGCGGGCGAAATCTGGGTCGGAGAGCACTGCCTGTCCTCCCCGGCAGCAGTGGTCCCGCCCGAGCGGCGGCGGATGGCGATGATCTTTCAGAGCTACGCGCTGTGGCCTCACATGACGGTGGATCAGAACGTGGCGTACGGGCTGCGCTTCACCGGGGCGCCGAAGGTCGATAGGGACCGGCGGGTGAAGGACATGCTCAAGGCCGTCCAGCTCGAGGGCTACGGCTCCCGCTACCCTGGCGAGCTGTCCGGCGGCCAGCAGCAGCGCGTCGCCGTCGCGAGGGCGCTCGTCGTGGAGCCCGAGATCCTGCTCCTCGACGAGCCTCTCAGCAACCTGGATGCAAACCTCCGAGAGGAAATGCGTTTCGAGATCCGGCGCCTGCACGAGTTGTTCGCGATCACCACGCTCTACGTCACGCATGACCAGGCTGAAGCGATGGTCATATCGGACCGCGTGGCGGTGCTCCAGGAGGGGCGTGTCGTCCAGATCGGTAGCGCCGAAGAGCTCTTCGAGCGTCCTCGGACACGCTTCGTCGCCGAGTTCATCGGAAAGACCAACCTGATCGACGGCGTCGCAGTGAGCCGGAACGCGGTCGCGCGTGGTCAACTGCGCCTGAGCGTCGCCGCGGCCGATCTCACGCCCGGCGCGCCGGTCGCTGTCTCGATCCGGCCTCACGAGATCGAGCTTGCGCCCGGCGCCGCGCTCGCGCCGGAGGCGAATGTGCTCGCGGGCACCGTGGTGCGTGCGAGTTATCTCGGTGACGGGGTGGACTACCAGGTCCAGATCGAGGAGAGCGATGTCGTCCTCAGGGTGGCCGGCCCTGCTCCGGCGCGTGTCCGGGTCGGCGAGCGCGTCAGCGTGACCGTCGCGCCGCGCGCATGCGTGCCGCTGCCGTCAGGCGCCGGCTAGCCCCCGCTGGGCGACCCGCTCCGGAACAGCACGGAGACGTCTGTGTCCGGGTTCAGCCTCGACATCTCGGCGTCGACGGCCTGGCGCACGCGCTCCCTCTCCTCCAGCGACTCGTCCAGGTTCTCGAGGAACGACACGATGACGAAGACCCGGCGGCCCGCCCTGCGGACCCGCACCCACTGGAGGGCCTTGAGTCGATAGCGCTCCATGCACCCGCGTGCCGCCTCCTCCACGATGTTCTTCGTCTCCGCGTACGGGTTGGCGTCGACCAAATCCACGAAGCGTTCCCTCAGGATCTCGACCGGCTTGCGCAGAAAGATCACGGACAGCACGATGCACACGATCGGATCCACGTACGCGCTGTATTCCGCCTTGGGCGACCGGGACAGCGCCACGGCCATGAAAAAGGCGATGCAGACGCCCAGGCTCAGCCAGCCCTCGATGATCCAGAGATCCGCCTCCGCCAGCACGAGCTGCGAGCCCGCGCGCCTGCCCACGCGCTTCATGTAGGCCCCGAAGACCACCGACACGACGAAGCCCGCCGCCGCGTAAATGATCACAGGATGGTCAGGATCGCGGAGAAGCGCAGGACGCGGAGCTCTTCCTCCTGCGCGGTTCTGCTCATGGCGTGATGATGGCACAAGTCTCTGCCGCCGGCGCCACCTCATCGACGGGCTTCGACCGAGTGCCCGAGCCCGTCAGAACTCCACCGCGAGCTGCGCGCCGACTACAAGGGCGTTGCCGACGCTCGACCGGCCCCCGGGGTTGATGACGTACTGGAGGTCCGGCTGGACGGTAAGCCACCGGCTGAGCGCGATGGCGTACGTCCATTCGAGGACCAGCTCGTAGGTCTGACGCGGCAGGTCCCGGCTGAAGCCGCCGTAGTAGGCCGCGAAGCCCGCCGTGTCCTTGTCCCGTCCGGGCACGAGTCCGCGATAGCTCGCGCCCGCCGACGCGAACCAGGGCAGCGGATTGATGCGCTCTTGCGGAGCGTAGATGAGCGCCCCGAAGACGGACAGGCCCTGGTCGCTTCCGGCCCCGCCCTCCCGGTACACCATCTGCTCGCCCAGCAGGTAGACGCCGTAGTTGCCTGTTTGCTGGCGCGCGGCATTGGTGAGGGAGGCGTACTGGTTCGAGTCGTAGTAGCCGCCCACGCGATAGCGCCCCGGCAGGCCCGTGTCGCCCTTCTCGGAGTTGAGACGGTAGGCGACTTCCCCGACGACGAAGTACCCGGCCGAGCCGCTGATCCCGAACTCCGTGCCGTTGGCAGTGAGCGGGTCGAGGGCGAGATCCGAGTAGAAGGCGCCCGCCGACAGGGACAGCCCCGCGGCCGGCCGCGCGACGAGGCGTCCGCCCCAGCTGGTGTTGGGGTCGTCGGTGACACTGGGCACGTTCTTCTGGACGGCGACGACGATGGGGTTCAGCACTCCATTGACGAAGCTCATGTCCAGTGGAGACGTGAGAAAGTCGGCGCCGGTCGAGAAGCGTCCCGCCTTGAGATCGAGGCGGCCGTCGAGCAAGGACTGCTGGAGGTAGAGGTTGCCGAGCAGGACCTCGCGCCCCGCGAAGGCTTGCGCCACGGTGAAGACGTTGCCGATGTCGTCGGAGAGGTTGGTGCCCGAGTTCCAGTCGCCCGAGACGTCGAAGGTGAGCCCCGTCAAGCCGGTCAGCTTCTCCATGTCGACGCTGACCTCCACGGCGAGCAGGCCCGCGTACGCCTTGCCGCGCTGCTGCCCGCCGGCCACGCTGGCCAGCAGGTCGGCTCCGTAGCGGATGTAGGGCACGATGCCCCACGAGGCGAGCGCGTCGCGCGCGCCGAGCCAATTCCCCGTCAGCTGCGGCTGCTCGAGCCAGTTCTTCATCCACGATCCGGGGGGCTCATCGGCCGAGACGGGTGCGGCGGCGGTGAGCAGGATCAGGACGACGAGCGCCACTGTCGAGGTCAGGGACGCCAGATGCCGGGCTGCACGATGACACACGGCGGCGAGACTGACAGATCGACGGGCACAGGTCAATCAGCGCCCGACATCGACTGCCCCCGATGCGCATGATATTCTTGCGCGGCCGCGGCGGACTGCCCCGCCGCCAATTCCATGCTGACGACGGATCGTATCGGCGGGAGCGCGCTCTGCCTGCTCGCCCTCTTTGTCATGTGGGAGAGCCGGACCCTCCCGCTCGGCACCTGGCGGAACCCGGGCCCGGGCTACTTCCCGCTGTTCCTGGCGGCGCTCCTGCTCATCCTGGGCGCGCTCGTCTGGACGATGGGTGGCGGCGCCCCGCCCATCGCCGGCGTCGGCTGGGGCGAGGCGGGTCACGCCGTCGCGATCCTGGGCGTCACCGCCTTCATCTGTCTGGGCCTCGAGCGCCTCGGGTATCGGCTCACGATGCTGGCCGCGCTCTTGTTCCTCGTGTGGCTGATGGAGCGCAAGAGCCTGGTCGCCGCCGCCGTATTCGCCCTCGCGTTGTCCTTCGGCTCCTTCTATCTCTTCGACACCCTGCTGCGCGTGCCGCTGCCCCGCGGGCCCCTCGGGCTCTAGATGGCGGAGACGATCCAGAACCTCGCGCTCGGCTTCTCCGTCGCGCTCCAGCCGCCCGTGCTGCTGTATGCCTTCGTGGGTTGTGTGGTCGGAACGCTCGTGGGCGTGCTGCCAGGCGTGGGTCCGCTCGCCGGCATCAGCCTGCTCCTGCCCGCGACCTTCGGGCTCACCGCGACCAATGCCATCGTGATGCTGGCCGGCATCTACTACGGCGCGATGTACGGCGGCTCGACCACATCCATCCTGATGCGCATCCCGGGCGAAGCGGCCTCGGTGATGACCTGCATCGACGGCTACGCGATGGCGCGCAAGGGGCGCGCGGGGGCGGCGCTGGCGATCGCCGCGATCGGCTCCTTCGTCGCCGGCACCGTGAGCGTGTTCGCGCTCATGCTGCTGGCGCCGCCGCTCGCCAGCTTCGCGCTCCGCTTCGGTCCGCCCGAGTATTTCGCGCTGCTCCTCCTGGGCCTGCTCGTGCTGGCCTACATGAGCGGCGGCTCCATGGTCAAGTCGCTCGCGATGGCGGTGCTGGGGCTCCTGCTCGGCATGATCGGCATCGACCAGATGAGCGGGTTCTTCCGCTTCTCCTACGGCGTGGTCGAGCTGGGTGACGGCCTCGGCGTGGTGCCGATCGCCGTCGGGCTCTTCGGCATCGCCGAGGTGCTGGCGACGGCGGGCCAGGAGGTCCCGCCCCAGGTCCTGAAACCGAAACTGCGCGAGCTCCTGCCCTCGCGCCGGGAATGGCGCGACTCCGCGATGCCGATCGGGCGCGGGACCGTCCTGGGCTTTCTCATCGGCATCATCCCCGGCTCGGCCCACATCATCTCGAGCTTCGTCTCCTACGCGGTCGAGCGCCGGCTGAGCCGGCACCCGGAAGAGTTCGGCCAGGGCGCCGTCGCCGGCGTGGCGGGTCCCGAGTCGGCGAACAACGCCGCGACGTCCGGCGCCTTCGTGCCCATGCTCGCCCTCGGCGTGCCCTCCGGCCCCATTCCCGCAGTCATGCTGGCCGCCCTCATGGTCCACGGCGTCTCGCCGGGGCCGCTCCTGATCACGCAACAGCCGGAGCTCTTCTGGGGCTTCATCGCGTCCATGTACGTGGGCAATCTCATGCTGCTCGCGCTCAACCTGCCCATGGTCGGGATCTTCGTCAACGTGCTCCGCGTCCCCTACTCACTGCTCTACCCGTCGATCATCATGTTCTGCGTGGTGGGCGTCTACGCCGTGAACGGCAGCGTCGTGGACGTCTGGATCGCGCTCATCATGGGCGCCCTCGGCTATATCCTGAGAAAGCTCGGCTTCGAGACGGCGCCCATCGTGCTCGGCGCCATCCTCGCTCCGATGATCGAGCTCGCGATGAGACAATCGCTGGCGATGTCTGACGGGCAGTACGCGATCTTCGTCTCGCGGCCGATCTCCGGCACCCTCCTGGCTTTCGGCGCCGCCCTCGTGCTCCTCAATCTCGCCTCGTGGATGGTGCGCGGGCTCGACTGGCGCCGGCGCATCCCCCTCGATGAAAAGGGAGAGAACCCATGACCCGGCTCCGGCTCACCCTGCCGCTCCTCGCTCTCGTCGCCACCGTGGCGGCGTATCCGGCCGCGGCGCAGGAGGCCTACCCGTCGCGCCCGATCAGCCTCGTCGTGCCCTTCCCGCCTGGCGGCGTCGCGGACCTGACGGCGCGCCCGGTGGCGGCAGCGATGGAAAAAGCCTTGAAGCAGCCCGTCGGCGTGGTCAACAAGACGGGAGCGGCCGGCGCCGTGGGAATGCAGTTCGTCGCCACGAGCAAGCCCGACGGCTACACGCTGCTCCTAGCACTCTCCAGCATCTCGATCATCCCGGAGGCCGACAAGCTCTTCGGCCGCCCGCCCGCCTTCACCGTTGACCAGTTCGCTCCGGTGGCCCTCATCTCGGCGGACCCGACCATCCTCGTCGTGCGCGCCGAAAGCCCGTGGAAGACGGCGAAGGAGTTCATCGAGGACGCGAAGAAGCGCCCGAACCAGATCTCGTACAGCTCGTCGGGCATCTACGGCACGCTCCACATGGCGATGGAGCTCCTCTCCCACGCGGCGGGGATCAAGCTTCGCCACGTGCCGTACGCCGGCGCCGGCCCCGCGTTGACCGCGATCCTGGGTGGTCACGTTGACGCTCTCGCCTCGGGGCCCTCGGTGATCCTGCCGCAGATCAAGGCGGGCAAGCTCCGCCCGCTCGCGGGCTGGGGCGACAAGCGCGTGGCCTCCCTTCCCGAGGTCCCGACCTTCAAGGAGCTGGGCTACCCGGAGGCCGAGTTCTACATCTGGGCCGGGCTCTTCGCGCCCAAGGGCACGCCGGAGCCGGTCCTCGCCAGGCTGCGCGAAGCCGCGCGCGCGGGCGTGGCCGATCCCGAGTTCAAGTCAGCCATGGACAAGCTCGAGACCCCCATCGCCTTCAAACAGGGCGCCGAGTTCCAGAAATTCTTCGAGGCGGACGCGCAGCGGCTCGCCGAGGGCGTGCGCAAGGTCGGCCGCGTCGAGCAGAAATAAGGAGGATACCGATGGACAGCGGGAGCGCGTACGGGCGCCCGAAGCCGTCCTATGACGCCATGCTGGTGGAAGTCGGGCCGGGGACGCCGGCGGGCGAGATGCTGCGGCGCTACTGGCATCCGGTCGCCGTGTCCGCCCTAGTCACGAGCCGGCCGCGGAACGTGCGCGCGCTCGGAGAGGACCTCGTGCTCTTCCGCGACGGCCTTGGCCGGCCGGGCCTGCTCTATCCGCGCTGCTGCCACCGGGGCACCACGCTGTACTACGGCAAGGTGGAGTCCTCGGGCATCCGCTGCTGCTACCACGGCTTTCTCTTCGACGTCGAGGGCCGCTGCCTCGACATGCCGTGCGAGCCGCCGGAGAAGAACCGGAGCGAGCGCTACCGGGAGGGCTTCCGCCAGCCGTGGTATCCGGTGCAGGAGTACCTGGGCCTGCTCTTCGCCTACCTGGGGCCGCCGGACAAGAAGCCTGTCCTGCCGCGCTACGACGTGTTCGAGGAGGTCCCTGCGGACGAGGAGGTCGTGGCCGACGGGAACAATATCGGCCTCGAGGGTGACACGACTCCGTGCAACTGGGTCCAGACCCATGAGAACGTGATGGACCCGTTCCATGTCTTCGTCCTGCACTCCTCGAACAGCGGCAACCAGTTCGTCCCGCTCATGGGCGTGCTGCCCGAGGTCAGCTGGGAGCACACAGCGCTCGGCGTCAAGAGCTACCAGGACCGCCGGCTCCCCGACGGCAAGCTCTTCCACCGCGTCACCGAAATCATGATGCCGACTCTCCGAATCGTCGCCAGTCCGTTTGTGAAGCGCTACGGGCGGACCGAGTCCGTGGCCTGGACGCTGCCCATCGACGACACGACGACGAAGATTTTCACCCTCTACCGCACGCCAAAAGGCGAGCGGGTCTCGCGCGTGCGCTTCAACGGCAGGCGATGGGCCGAGCTCACGGAGGACGAGCACCAGCGGATGCCCAACGACTACGAGGCGCAGGTGGGCCAGGGGGCGATCACGCTGCACTCGGAGGAGCGTCTGGCCGCCAGCGACCGTGGCGTGGTGATGTTCCGGCGCCTGCTGCGTCAGCAGATCGAGGCCGTCCAGGCTGGACGCGATCCGCTGGGGGTGTTCTTCGAGCCGGACCGCGCCCTGGTCCAGGTCCAGGCCGGCAACTTCATCCTCGAGCCGGCCTGATCCTCGCTGCGAGGGGCCAGCAATCCGCAAGGGCATCCCGTCCGAGCAGCCGCCGGTCGGCGGGTCAGGCAGGCGTCGGCGGCTCGCCCCAGCGCGGCGACAGGTCGTGCGGGATGCCGAAGCGGTCGAGCACGCGGGCCACGGTGTGATCGACGACCTGCTCGAGCGTCCGCGGCCGATGATAGAACGTGGGAACCGGCGGCATGATCACGGCACCGGCTTCCGCGGCCGCGAGCATGCTGCGGAGATGGCCCGTGTGCAGCGGCGTCTCGCGGACGAGCAACACGAGCTTTCGTCCCTCTTTCAGCACGACGTCGGCCGCGCGGATGAGCAGGTTATCGGCGATGCAGGCGGCGATCGCCGACACGGTGTGGATCGAGCAAGGGGCGACTGCCATGCCGAGGGTGGGAAAGGAGCCGCTGGCGATGCTGGCCCCGATGTCCGCCACGCTGTGGACGACGCGTGCCATCGCCTGCACGTCGGCGATGGCGTAACGAGTCTCCTGCGCGATCGTGCGCTCCGCTGGCTTCGTCATCACAAGGTGCGTCTCGATCTCCCCGTGCCCGCGCAGGACCTCGAGGAGCCGGATGCCGTAGATCGCGCCCGAGGCGCCGGTGATCCCGACGATCAGGCGTTGCATATGTTCCCCGGATCGGAGGTCACAGTCGTGCTCGCCCCCCGCCCATCGCGCGAGAAAGCGCGAGCGCGGCCTTGGTCACTTGGCGGATGCACCGGGCCTGCCGGGCGCCCCTGAACCTGTCCGAGGGCCCGCTGACGTTCACGGCCGCGATCACCGCGCCATCGGCGCCGCGCACCGGCGCCGCCACCGCGGACGCGCCGGCAAATCGCTCGGCGACGCTCGTCGCGTACCCCTGCCGGCGGATTGTCATGAGCTCGCGCTCCAGCCGTGCGCGGTTCCTGATCGTCTTGTCCGTGAAGCGCGCCAGCACCAGCCTCGCCAGCGTCGCCTGCCGCGTCTCCGGTGGCAGGAAGGCGAGCAGCACCTTGCCGCCGGCGCCGGCATAGATCGGCAACCGCTCGCCGAGGCGAACGACGGCGCGGATGTTCTGCGGGCCCTCGAGGCGCTCGACGCACACGCGCTCGTCGCCGTCGAGGACGTAGAGCGTCGTCGTCTCGCGCGTGGCCTGGCGAAGGCGGTCGAGGATCGGGCCCGCCACGGCTCGCACGTCGAGGATGCCCGTGTAGATTCCGGCCCACGCCAGCACGCGCGGCCCGAGCATGTACTTACGCATCCGGAGATTCTGCGTCAATACCCCCGCTCTCTGCAGCGTCGCGAGCAGGCGTCCCGCCGTGCTGCTCGAGAGGTTCAGGCGCCGGGCGACCTCGCGAACACCGAGCTCCGGGCGCTCCTGCGAGAAGCAGTCGACGATGCTGATCGCGCGTAGTACCGTCCGGCTCTCTCCAACCGACACCGTGGGTCACCTCCCCGCTGTGCCAACATACGGGACAGCGTCCCGATTATCGCCGATCCAGCCCGTTTGGCCTATTGCTTTCTGGCCGGACTCGGGGATAGTATCGTCCCGGGCTCGAAAAGGAGAGGCGAATGATGACATTCCTGGACCAGAGAGCGTGGATCGCGATGTTGGAAGCCGCGGGCGAAGTGACTCGAGTGAAGGTGCCGGTCGACTGGAACGGAGAGATCGGCGCGATCTGCCGGAAAGTGCTGAACGCGCAAGGACCGGCCCTGCTGTTCGAGAACATCCTCGGCCACGAGCGCAGCTGGTGCACGAAGCTGTTCACCGGCAGCCTCGGTACGGCGGGGCGCGTGTCACTGGCCTTGACCGGCAGCCGGGACGTGCCGCGTCGGGAGCTTGCCGAGCTCTTCCGACAGGCGCTGCGCTCCGGGATTCCACCGGCCCGGGTGGCGACTGGCCCCGTGAAGGAGAACATCCTGCGCGGCGACCAGATCGATCTCTTCCAGATCCCGGTTCCGCTCTGGCACCCGCGCGACCTCGGCCGCTACATCAACACGATGTGCGGCGTCGTGACGCGCGATCCCGACACCGGGTTTCTCAACGTCGGCACGTATCGCGGCGTCATCTCGGACCCGCGCCGGATCGCGACGCTGTTGCTCCTGGGCGCGGGCTGGGGCGAGCACTTCGTGAAGTACGCCGACCGCGGCCAGGACATGCCGGTGGCGGTTGTGTACGGCTGGGACCCCGTGATGGACATGTGCGCCGGGAGCCAGATCCCGCACGACGTCTCCGAATTCGACGTCATGGGTGCCCTGCGCGGCGAGCCGGCCCAGCTCGTGAAGTGCGAAACCTCCGAGATCCTCGTGCCCGCGAGCGCCGAGATCGTGGTCGAGGGCTTCGTGTCCTCGGATCCCGCGACCTTCCTCATGGAGGGACCCTTCGGCGAATACCCGGGCACATATGGCGAGCCGCGACCGCGGCCGGTGATCCAGGTGGAGTGCATCACCCACCGCCATGATCCCGTGTATCGCGGGAGCCTGGAGGGAGTTCCGGTCGGCGCGATGAACGAGGACGCCGCGATCTACACGGTCACGTCGAAAGCGGCGGTATTTCACACGCTCCAGCGGGCCGGTGTCCGGGGCGTGCTCGACGTGCGCCCGGGCCCAGTGACGTTCGTCCAGGTCAAGCAGAGCTACAACGGCCAGGCAAAGCAGGTCGCGGCCGCGCTCTGGGGCAGCGCCGCGGCGGAGCATTTCTGGAAGGTCATCATGGTCGTCGACGACGACGTCGACATCTACAACGACCGCGCGATCCACTGGGCACTCTGCTATCGCGTGAATCCGGCCACGGACCTGTTGGTGTTCCCGGCAACTCGGGGCGGCGTCCTCGACCAGACGATCCCGCTGGCCGAGCGCAACGACACCGTGCTCGGGACGGGCCGCTGGAACCGGTTGCTCATCGACGCGACGCGGGACCTCCGGACGGCGACCCACGATCGCTTCGGGCGGCCGACCTGGCCTTCGATGTCGACGGAGCCGGACCCGAACGACGTCGCGCGTGTCGACAAACGCTGGCCGGACTACGGAATCGCGCTCCCGGAGCGGCGGGGCAAGAAGGCGTGATGACCACGGGAGGTGCGCAGATGAGCAGGCTGATGACATACGTGACCGGAACCATCATGGCGCTCGCGCTCGGGCTCGTCACGCCGGTGGCGGCGCAGGCGCCGCTGAAGGTCGGCGTGGTGCTCCCGCTGTCCGGCCGGAACGCGGTGGTGGGTCAGTCGAACCTCTTCGGGATTCGTCTCGTGGCCGACACGATCAACGGGGCGGGCGGGATCAAGTCGCTTGGCGGCACGAAGCTGGAGCTCGTCGTCGCCGACAATGCCTCCGCCGCGGTGTCGTCCGCCAACGAAGCCCGGCGGCTGATCGAGAATGAGCGTGTCGCCGTCATCCTCGGTCCGTACTCCACGCCGGAAGCGGAGGCGACGGTGCCCGTCACCGAACGGGCGGGTGTTGGCGTGATCGCCACGCAAGCGGCGTATGACGGCCTATTCGAACGGAACTACAAGGGCTTCACCACTGTCTCCATGACGGCGAGCCAGTTCGGGACGAGCTACGCCGAATTTCTGAGGTGGATCGTGAAGAGCCAGGGTGTGACGATCAAGACGCTGGCGATCACATACCCGGACAACGACTACGGGCAGACGGCGGCAAAGTCGGCACAGCAGGAGCTGGCGGCTGCCGGCATTTCGATCGTCGACGTCCGGAGCTTCCCGCCCACGGTTCAGGACCTCACCCCGGTGGTGCTGCGGCTCAAGCAGCTGAATCCTGATGCCGTCGTGTCGATCGGTTACTTCCAGGACGGCGTCCTGCTGCACAACGCGCGCGTGGCGCAGGGCTACACCGACCAGCCGATCTGGGTCGGCGGGTCGGCCAGCTTCACCGACGATCGGCTGTGGGGCACGCTCGGCGACAAGATCGCTCGCCCGGCACTAAATCGACGGACCTTCGGGCTCGCGCAGTTCGACAACGGGGCCAAGACGCCCGGTGTGAAGTGGCTGACGGCCGCCGCGCGCAAGCAGAAGGCGGACGTGGTCGTGGACCAGGCGATGGCGGCGGGCGCACAGGCGGCCTGGATCCTCGTCGAAGCCCTCGAACGCTCGGGCGTGACCGGACGTGAGGAGATCGCCCAGGCAGTGAAGAAGGTCCGCATCCCGGCGACTTCGGAGCGCGTCACGATGCCGCAGTTCACGAAGGGGGTCGCATTCGAGCCGAGCGGCAAGCCAATGGATGTGGTGGCGCTCTTCGTGCAGTGGAAGGACGGCGTCAAACAGATCGTGTATCCCGAGGTGCTGAAGACCGCCGACGTCAAGATCAAGTAGGCACCAACGGTGGCGCTCGTCGTCGAGGCGAAGGGAGTGGTCAAAGCCTACGGCGGCGTGTACGCACTGAATGGTCTAGACCTCGCGCTGGGCGGCGGCCGGATCGACGCGATCATCGGGCCGAACGGCGCGGGGAAGAGCACGCTGTTCAACGTGGTCACGGGCTTCACTCGGCCGGACGAGGGACACATCATCTTCGACGGGCGCTCCATCGACGGCCTGTCGCCTCGGCGGCGGGTGCAGATCGGGCTCGTACGCAGCTTTCAGATCGCCGAGCTGTTTCCGGCGCTGACGGTCGGCGACGTCCTGACGACGGCCGCCCTCCTGCACGAGCCGCTCAGGGCGGCGAGAAAGCACGCGGGGGCGCTCTGCGCGGACCTCGAGCTTCCCTGGAGTCTGACCTCGGCCGATCTCACGCCCGGCGAGGTGCGCCGCTTGGAGCTCGGGCGCTGCATGGCCACCCGACCCCGGATGCTGCTGCTCGACGAGATCATGGCCGGGCTCACGGTACCGGAAGCGGAGTTCATGATGGAGCGCATCCGCGTGCTGCAGCGTCACGGGATCGAGATCGTCATCATCGAGCACGTCATGGACGTCATCAAGCGTCTCTGCGAGCACGTCCACGTCCTCGCGGCGGGGAAGATCATCGCGTCCGGGAGCTTCGACATGGTGGCCTCGCACCGCGCCGTCATCGAGGCCTACTTCGGCACCAGGAGCAAGCACGGTGTTGCTTGAGGTCGACGGCATCAGCGCCGGCTACGGCAAGGTCGCCGTGCTCCACGATGTCAGTCTCGGCATCGACGCCGGCGAGTGCGTGGCGATCCTCGGCTCGAACAGCGCGGGCAAGAGCACGCTGCTCCGCGTGCTGTCGGGACTGATCCCCGCGCGCGGGGGCCGGGTGCGCTTCGACGAGCACGACATCACGGCCGACCCCTCGGGCCGTCGTGTGCGCCGGGGCATCGTGCACGTCCCCGAGGGGCGTCACGTCTTCGCCGACCTCACCGTCGAGGAGAACCTGCTGCTCGGTGGCCTCCGCCTTCGCAGCGGCAAGGCGCGCCGCGCGAAGCTGAGCGAGATGTACGACACGTTCGCGCTCCTCCACCGGTTCCGGCTGCGCCAGGCGGGCACGCTCTCCGGGGGCGAGCAGCAGGTGGTCGTCATTGCGCGCGGGCTCATGGCGGAGCCCAAGATCCTGCTGCTGGACGAGCCGAGTCTCGGATTGAGCCCCGTCGCCGTCGGCGGCGTCCTCGACGTGCTCCTGGGCATCCGGAGGAGCGGAACGACCATGGTGGTCGTCGAGCAGAACGTCCAGCTGTGCTTCGACCTGTGCAGCCGCGGCTACGTGCTGAGGCAAGGCCGGGTCGTCATCGCCGACAGCATGGAGAAGCTGACGGGGGAGGCGCTGAAGCGGGCCTACTTCGCGTGAGCTCGCGCTCGCGCCCCGCAGACCACCCATGCTATTCGGCGCCGGCATCGTGCAGGGGATCGTGCTGGGAGTCATCCTGGCGCTCGTGACGAGCGGCATGACGCTCATCTATCGCGTCACGGGGATCATCAACTTCGCCCACGGCTCGCTGCTGGCGGTAGGCATGTATCTCGCCTACGACCTCCAACGTTACTGGGCCGTCGATCCGCTCGTGTCCTCGCTCGCGATCGGGCCCCTCATGACCCTGATTGGGTGGGTGCTGTTCCAGGCGTTGATCCGGCCGATCCGGCGCCAGCACCACCTGCTCGCCGTGCAGATCCTGCTCGGCCTGTCGTTCATCATCGAGGCCGGGATGCTGATGCGCTATGGCGCGGACATGCGCTCGGCCGAGAACGTCTTCTCGGGCCGGTTCGTGACGATCGGGGTCGGCATCGAGCTGACGCGGATCGTCGCCTTCGTCATCTCAGTGCTCGGGCTGAGCGCGCTCGGGATCGCGCTGAAGTGGAGTGACTGGGGCCGGCGCCTGCGCGCGACCGCCGCGGACGAGTTGGCCGCGTCTCTGGTGGGGATCTCGGTGATCCGCGTCGAGGCGTGGACGTGGGGCGTCGGCGTCGGCATCCTCGGCCTCGTCGGTCCGGTGCTGGCGGACGTCTTCAAGATGACGCCCGACATGGGCCTCCGCTACACGATCCTCGCGCTCGTCGTGGTCATCATCGGCGGCGGCCGGACCATGGTCAGCACCGTCGTCGGCGGCCTCGTCGTCGGCCTGTCCGAAACCCTCGGACTGCTGTACCTGCCCGGCTCCTACGGCGGCCTGATGCCCTACGCGTTGCTTGCCGCGGTGCTCCTCGTAAACCCTCGCGCGACGCTGGCGATGGTGCGCGGCCGATGAGCCGGATCGAGTACGCGGCGGCGGCCCTCGTCGTGATCGGCGCGCTGGTGCCGTGGTGGCTCGGCAACTACTGGGTGGACGTCGCGTTCCTGGCGGCGGTCTACGCGGGCATCGCATCGGCGTGGAACATCGCCGGCGGCTTCTCGGGCACCGCGTCGTTCGGCCACGGCCTCTTCTTCGGGATCGGCGCCTACACGTCCGGCGCGCTGTTCTTCCACTTCCGGATCTCGCCGTGGCTGGGGCTCGTGCTCGGCGCGTTGCTCGCCGCCTTCGTCGGCGTGATCATCGCGTGGTGCGCCGTACGCTACCGCATTCGGGGCCTGTCCTTCGCCGTGCTCACGCTCGCGTTCGCGGAGATCGCCTGGCTGTTCGTCTCCGCGTTCGAGCCGCTCGGCGCCAGCCGCGGCATCAGCCTGCCGCCCGGAACGCCGGGGCTGGCGGGCCTGCAGTTCCAATCGGCACGCGGCTTCTTCCTGGCCGGGCTCGCGTTCCTCACGCTGTCTCAGGCCGTCGCCTGGAGCGTGCACGTCGCCCCGCTCGGCTTCCGCTTCCGCGCCGTGCGGGAGAACGAGACGGCCGCGCAGGCGATGGGCGTCGACCCGGTGGTCGTGCGGCTCACCGCGATGGCGCTCACCGGCGCGCTGACCGCCATCGGCGGCAGCCTGTATGCGCAGTACCTGCTCTTCATCGATCCGCGGACGTTCTTCGGCCCGGACGTCACGATCAAGGTCATTCTCTTCACGATGGTCGGCGGCATGGGCACCGTCTGGGGGCCCGTGATCGGGGCCGCGCTGCTCTATCCGGCCGGCGAGTGGCTGCGGGCGACCTTCGGCGGCCGGGTTCCCGGGCTCGACATCCTGTTCTACGGCTCGCTCGTCATCATCTGCTGCTTGACCTTTCCGTCCGGCATCGTCGGCTCCATCGGCCGCCTGGTCGGGCGGGACAAGACTGCACCCGCACCCGGCACGCAATCCGCCTGACGGAGGACGAATGAGATCCGAGACGCTGCTTCCAATCGGTAAGGTCGATCCTGGCTTGCGCGACGTTCCCACGCGCCTGGACCTGCTGAAGGTTCCGGAGATGGCGCGGGAGGTCGAGGACCTCGGCTACGACGGCATGACCAGCGGCGAGATCAAGAACGACCCGTATCTCCCGCTGGTGCTGGCGGCCACCAGCACCGAGCGGATCCGGCTCACGACGGCAGTCGTCATCGCATTCCCGCGCAGCCCTACTGCGACGGCGATGATCGCGTGGGATCTGCAGGCGATGTCGAAGGGCCGTTTCGTGCTCGGTCTCGGGCCCCAGGTGAAGGGGCACATCGAGCGCCGCTACGGCATGCCGTGGGCCCCGCCGCTGCCACGGATGCGCGACTACATCCTCGCGCTCCGCGCGGTGTGGAATTCGTGGCAGAACCGGGTTCCCCTCGATTTCCAGGGCGAGCACTACAAGCTCTCGCTGATGGTCCCGCTCTTCGATCCGGGCCCGATCGACCATCCCGACATCCCCATCCAGCTCGCCGCCGTCAACAAGGGCATGTGTCAGCTCGCCGGTGAGCTCTGCCAGGGGCTGCGCCCGCATCCGATCTGCACCCCGAAGTACATCGCCGACGTGATGATCCCCGCCATCCGCGGCGGCGCCGCCAAGTCCGGACGTGACCTGACCGGCTTCGATGTCGTCGCGCAACCGCTGATCGCGACCGCGCCGACTCGGGACCTCCTCGACGCCCGCATCCGCGACGTCCGCGCGCGCGTGTCGTTCTACGCCTCCACGCGCACCTACGGCGAGGTCTTTCGCCACCACGGCTGGGGCGCGCTCGTCGACGAGCTGCACGAGTACTCCGTCAAGAAGCGGTGGGAAGAGATGCCGAAGCGGATCAGCGACGAGGTGCTCGAGACCATCGCGGTCATCGGGACGCACGACGAGATCGTCGACAAGCTGCGGCAGCGGTACGGCAGCGTCGCCACCGGCCTCGAGTGGGGGATGCCGATCCGCACGCCCGACGACCGCCGGACGCTCAAGGCGGCGATCGAGGAGCTGCACCGCTGGGGCCCGCAGGCGAGGGGATGAGTGAACATGAGCACATCCCAAACACCCAATCCCAGACCTCACTCGTTGGTTAAATCCGTTCCATCCGTTGTCAACCTCAGCGCCAAACACTCGACACTCACACTGGCGACTACGACCGCCAGCGGTCTTCCTCAAGCCGCGCCACTTTTCTTCGCCGCCGCCGCCGACGGCTCGCTCATCTTCGTCTCCGGCGCAGAAAGCAGGCACAGTCTCAACATTGCCGCCAACGGCAAGGCGGCGGTGACAATTTACGGCGACACGTGGAGCTGGAATGAAATCGCCGGGGTGCAAATGGAAGGATTGGTCAGCGCGATCCCGGCCGGGCCGGAGCGCGACGCGGCATGGGAAACGTACAAGGCCAAATTCCCGTTCGTGGTCGACTTTGAGGATGAAGTGTCGCGGTCAAACTTCTACCGCTTCACGCCTCGCTGGGTGAGGTTGATTGATAACCGTGTGCGGTTTGGGTACAGAGAAGAGTTCACTGTGGATGAAGGGGCAAAGCGCGGCTAGTCCGCGAGGTCGGCGAACAGGGGCGTGCTCAGGTACCGCTCGCCGAACGACGGGATGATCACGACGATGAGCTTCCCCGAGCTCTCGCTGCGGCGCCCGACTTCCGCGGCGGCCCAGATGGCCGCGCCGGAGGAGATGCCGACGAGGAGGCCCTCCTCGCGCGCCGCGCGGCGGGCCGTGGCGAAGGCGTCGTCGTTCTTCACCCGGATGATCTCGTCGTAGATCTTCGTGTTGAGCACGTCGGGGATGAAGCCCGCGCCGATGCCCTGGATGGGATGCGGGCCCTTCTGCCCGCCGGAGAGGACAGGCGAGGCGTCGGGCTCCACCGCCACGCACCTGAACTGCGGCTTGCGCGCCTTGAGAACCTCCCCCACTCCCGTGATGGTCCCCCCGGTGCCGATGCCCGCCACGAGGATGTCCGCCTTGCCGTCGGTGTCGCGCCAGATCTCCTCCGCCGTCGCCTTCCGATGGATCTCGGGGTTCGCCGGGTTCTGGAACTGCTGGGGAATGAAGTAGCGAGGGTCGCTCGCCGCCAGGTCCTCGGTCCGCTTGATGCACCCGGCCATGCCCTCGCTGCCCGGAGTCAGGATCAGCTCGGCGCCGTAGGCCCGGAGGAGCATCCGCCGCTCCTTGCTCATCGTATCCGGCATGGTCAGCACCAGCTTGTAGCCGCGGGCGGCGCAGACGAACGCGAGCCCGATGCCCGTATTGCCGCTCGTCGGCTCGAGGATGATGGTGTCCGGCTTGATCTTGCCCGCCTTCTCGGCGGCGTCGAGCATGGACACGCCGATCCGGTCCTTGACGCTGTGGGCGGGGCTGTAGAACTCGAGCTTGGCGACCACGTCGGCCTTGCATCCTTCCACGACGCGCCGCAGCCGTACGAGGGGCGTGTTGCCAACCAGCTCTGTGACGTCATTGGCGATTCGCACTGATCTCCTCCTTGTGGATGACGTGCCGACGTGGATGACCGGTCTATTGGGCGAGCCACTCGAGCGTGAATCCGCCACCCCCGTCCCGCACGTGGCCGCCGTGCGGCGCGGGGAAGTGCGCGGGCAGGAGCAGCGCCCCACGCTCGCAGCACATCTCGAGCAGCCGGCGGCGAGAGGCGGCGGAGGCGGCCGGATCGATGCACGCGACGGTACTCCAGTCGGGGCGGTACACCTGGATCGGATGGTGGACCACGTCGCCCGCGAAGACCGCCTCGGAGCCCTTCGACGCGAGGCGGATACGGACGTTGCCGGGCGTGTGCCCGGGCGCCAGCTCGACGCGGAACGCCCCATCCACCTCGTGCCCGTCCTCGATCATGTCGGCCCGCCCCGCCTCCACGACGGGCAGCACGCTGTCGTTGAACGCGTTGCGGCGGATGGGGCTCGGATCCGGGTGCGCCGTCCAGTGCTCGTACTCGATGCGCGAGAAGAGGTAGCGCGCCCGGGGGAACGTCGGCACCCAGCGGCCGTCTTCGAGCACGGTGTTCCACCCGATGTGATCGGCGTGCATGTGGGTGCACATCACGTAGTCGACGTCCTCCGGTGCCGTGCCCGAGGCCCGGAGGCGCTCGAGGAACGGCGTATTCAGCCGGTGCCAGTGGGCGCGCGGCATCCGGTCCTTGCCGTTGCCGATGCAGGCGTCGATGAGCACGGTGTGACGGCCGGTCTTCACGACCCAGCTGTGCATGCTGAAGACCAGGGCCCCGCGCTCCGCGATGTAGTAGCGCGGTGACAGCCAGGGCATGTGCGGGCGCAGCACCTCGGGGTCGAACGCGGGGAAGAAGCCCTCGGCCGTGAAGCTCGTGTCGACCGTCTCCTCGATACGGTCGAGAACCGCGCCGCCGACCGTGAGCCTGTCCATTCGAGTCCTCCCCGTCTGCCCGTGATCCGGCTGTCCACCCCGCCGCCGCCAGATTCTACTCGATCCGTCCCCGCCGCTTCACATTCGTTTACACTCGCCACACACGGCCTTCACACGCCCGCGAGACGCTGGGGTCCGAGCAGGCCGGATCGGATTCTCGCGCCTGCGATGCGCACTGACGAAGGGGAGGAACGTCATGAGAACGAACGCGATACTCGCAGGGTTGGCGTTGATGCTTGGGCTGACGGTCCCGGTGGCGGCGGATCCGCCCGACATGGCGCCGGCAGCCGAGGAAGGGATGGGCAGCGGCGGACATCATCCAGGAATGCAGACCGCGGGACACCGTGGCGGCTGGCAGCGAAACATGGGCCCGTCGCAGCAGGGGTACTCCCACGGTCGGCAGCGGCCCTCCTTCGTCGGGATGGTGCTGCGCAACCAGCAGCAGCTCGGGCTCAGTACCCAGCAGGTGGACTCGCTCCGGAAGCTCGGGATGGACGCGCGGCGCGCGGAGATCCGGCGGAGCGCCGATCGGCAGATCGCCCAGCTCGACCTCATGAGCCTGCGCTGGAGCGACCCGGTAGACATGGGCAAGGTAGAGGCCAAGGTGCGCGAGATCGAGAAGCTGAAGGGTGACGGGCAAATCGCCGCCTTCCGTACGGCCGACGCGGCCAAGGCACAGCTCACGCCCGAACAGCGGGAGAAGCTGAAGGCCCTGTTTGCGGCGCGCGGGCACGCCAGGACACGATTCGACCCAGTAGCCGGCTCCCGAAATACCCGCCGGGTGCTGAAAGAGTCCGTGCGACGCGACGGCGCAGGCCGTCGAGAAAGGTCCAGATGCGAGGCGGCGCCCGAAGGTCGCTCGCGAGGCGTACTCCCTGCACGTTGACCGAGCGGCCGAGGGCGCCAACGAAGCAAATGGGCCCTTATCGGCGGCCTGCCCCGGCTACTTCTTGAGGCGGACGTCCTCGAGTGGCGCCGACCAGGGATACGGATCGATCAGCATGAGCGCGGGGTCCGCGACGCGCGGCCCGACGCCGCTCGGCCAGATGTACTCGTAGATGGGCCCGAACCCATCGCCTCGCGCTTCTTCCGGTCGGTCTCGCGGGCCTGCTGCTTGTAGAGCGCCTCGATGTCGGGATACGCGCCGTAGGCGAAGGCGCCGTCGCTCGGGACGAGCTCCGCCATCCGCGTCGACGCGTTGCCGTAGACCGCGTCGATGCAGACGCACAGCCCCTTGAGCTTCTTCGTGGCCAGCGCCGCGTAGAAGGCCGCGCGCTCCATCGTCCGCATCCTCGTCCGGATCCCGACGGTCCCGAGGTATCCGCCGATCGCTTCCACCATGGAGAAATACGGAGGCCACGGATAGAGATCGCCGGCGTCGAAGCCGTTGGGGTAGCCCGCCTCGGCCAGGAGCTGCTTGGCCTTCGCTGGATCGTACGCGTAGGGCTTGAGAGGCAGCGCAAACTCGAACTTTTCCGGCACGAGGCTGCCGGTGAGCCGCGAGGCTCCGAGGTTCTCCGCCTCATTCACCGCGCGGCCGTCGATGGCGTGCATGGCGGCCAGCCGCACGCGCCTGTCGTGCCAGGGCGACTTGGGATCCCACTGGTCCAGGAAGTCCAGGTAGAAGGTGCCGATCCCGCCGGAGAACGCGAGCTTGAGATTGGGATCTTTCTTCACGTCCTGCGCCTGCGGGGCGTCCAGCAGGTACGCGAGATCCACCTCGCCCCTCTTCAACATGGCCATCCGCGTCGTCGCCTCGGGGACGCTCTTGTAGACCAGCCGCTTCACCGAGGGAACTTTTCTCCAGTAGCCCTCGTAGGCCTCCATCACCAGCTCGATGCCTGGCGTGTTGCTGACGAACTTGTACGGCCCGAGGCCGATCGGGTGCTTCTTGAAGCCGTCGGCGCCCACCTGCTCGAAGTACTTCTTGGGCACGATCCAGCCCGCCCCGGTCGCGAGCGTGCCGTAGTACGTCATGAAATCGGGAAACGGCTCGTGCAGCTGGAAGCGCACGCGGTGGGGAGCAACGACCGTGACTTCCTTGACCTTCTCCTGGAGGATCTTGGCGCCCTTGGTGCGATGGAAGCTGAACTTCACGTCCTCGGCGGTAAAGGGATCGCCGTTGTGGAACTTGAGCCCCTCTCGCAGCTTGAATTCGTAGACACGCTGGTCCGCGCTCATCGTCCAGGACTCGGCCAGGCTCGGCGTCAGGTGGTTCCCCGGCATGGGCTTGACGAGCGCGTCGTGGAGGGCGTAGAGGACCCAGAATGGCGTGATCACCCCCACCACCGACTCGCCCGGATCGAACCAGCCGGGGAAAAGTGTCACGTACAGCGCCCAGCGCATCTCCCCCTCCGGCTTGGCCTGGGCCTCCGCGGTGGCGAAGAAGCCGCCGGCGAGCGGGGTGCACAGGAGGAAGAGACAGCCCAGAGCGAGACTCCGCGTGCTTTTCATGCTCTTAGCCTCCGTCGGTGGTGGCGACGCGGCGATCCTGCCAGATCGCCGCGGCCGCGTCAAACGCGATCCACGGCCGCTCCTCTTTCTTTCCGGCGGCGGCCATGCTATAGCTTCCGCACCATGATCGGCGCTTCCCACTACCGCCTGGGCGGCGATCGGCTCGCGGCGGGAGCGGGACGCTTCGTGGCCGATGTCCGCGTGCCCGGCATGCTCCACGCGGTGGTGCTGCGCTCCCGGCACGCCCACGCCCGGCTGGTCGGGATCGACGCGAAGCGGGCGCTCGAGCTGCCCGGCGTGCGTGCCGTGCTCACGGCCGCCGACGTGCCGCAGCGGGCCGTCATCCCGAACCGCGTGGGAGCGCCCTCCGGGACCGAGCGGTATCTCCAGCCCGCGATCGCCCGCGACGTCGTCCGGTACGTGGGCGAGCCGGTCGCCCTGGTCGTGGCCGATGACCGCTACATCGCGGAGGACGCGCTCGGGCTCATCGACGCCGTCTACGATCCGCTGCCAGTCTGCGCGACCGCGGCGGAGGCGCTCGCGACGGGGGCTCCACTTCTCTTCCCGCGCAGTGACTCCAACAACGTCGCCCTGATCACGATGCGGGTCGGCGACGCCGCCGCGGCGCTCGACGCGGCGGCGGTGGTCATCCGTGAGCGGTTCGCCTATCCGCGGCAGACGGCCGCGGCCCTCGAGACGCGGGGGCTCGTCGCCGTGCCGCCCGATCCGAAGGGCGGAGAGCTTCACCTGATCGGCTCGACCAAGTGCATCCACATCAACCGGGGCATCCTGGCCCCGATCTTCGGGATCCCGCTCGGCGCGCTGCGCCTGACCGAGGTGGACGTGGGAGGCGGCTTCGGCGTTCGCGGCGAGCTCTACCCCGAGGACATCCTGGTGCCGCTCGCGGCCATGAAGCTCGGTCGACCGGTCCGGTGGATCGAGGACCGCCGCGAGAGCCTGCTGGCGACGAACCACGCGCGCCAGACGGAGTACCAGGTCGAGATCGGCTTCGACGGAGACGGGCGCATCCTCGGCCTGCGCGCCCTGATCGTTGCCGACATCGGCGCGTACGTGAGAACGGCGGCCCTCGTGCCCGCGGAATTCGGTGCCGCGCTCTTCCCGGGTCCGTATCGCGTGCCCAGCTATGACTGCGATCTCTGGTCGGTCGTCACCAACAAGACGCCCGCGGGAACGCTCCGGTCCCCCGGCCGCCCCGAATGCAATTTTGCCCGCGAGCGCCTGATGGACAAGGGCGCCGCGCGGCTCGGCCTCGATCCGGCCGAGATCCGGCGGCGCAACCTCATCCGCGCCGACGAGATGCCCTACGACTGCGGCACCAAATCCTTCGGCGCCAACACCGTCTACGACTCGGGCGACTACCCCGCCCTCTTCGACGAGCTGCTGCGCCGCCTGGACTACGAGCGGGCGCGCGCGGAGCAGCAAGCGCGCAATGCGCGGCCGGGGCCGCGGCGGGGGATCGGGCTCAGCGTCTACGTGGAGAAGACCGGTCTCGGGCCCTTCGAGACGGCCCACCTCGAGGCGCGGGCCGACGGGCGCTTCACCGTCGACACCGGCGCCTCGTCCATGGGGCCGGGGCTCGAGACGGTGCTCGCCCAGATCCTGGGCGAGACCCTCGGCGTGGCAGCCGACCGCTTCGAGGTGCGCCACGCCGACACGTCCAACGTCGAGAGCGGGGTGGGCACCTATGGCTCGCGCGGCACCGTGACGGCGGGCAACGCCGCCGCCATGGCCGCGGCGAAGCTCATCGCCGAGGCGACGTCGAGGGCGGCCGCCAGCTGGAGCGTGGCTGAGGGCGAAGTCAGGTATGCCTCGGGAGTGCTCGAAGCGGCCGGCCGGCGCGTGACGCTCGGCGAGCTGGCCGCCCTGCGGAGGCTCGCCGTGGGCGCCTCGTTCAACGTGCCGAAGATCACGTATGCGGGCTGCGCGGTCGCGGTGATCGCCGACGTGGACGTGGAGACCGGCGCGGTGAGCCTGGATCGCATCGTCATCGGCACGGACGTCGGCCGCGCCGTCAACCCCGCCCTCGTCGAGGCCCAGCTCGTCGGCGGGGTCGCATTCGGCATCGGCAACTCGCTCTACGAGGCGCTCGAGTACGACGCCGGCGGACAGCTCCTCTCGGGCACGCTCATGGACTACGCCCTGCCGTACGCGCCCGACGTTCCGCCCGTGGACGGCTTCTACCAGGAGATCCGGGCGACGACGAACCCGCTTGGCCTGCGGGGCCTGGGCGAGTGCGGCAATCCGGGCCTGGGCGGCGCCATCGCCAACGCTGTCTGTGACGCGCTCCGCGACCGGGGCGTCGGCATCACGGCCCTGCCGCTGACTCCCGCGCTGGTATTCGAGGCCATCCGGAGCGCCGCGACCAGGCCGACCCCCTAGGTCGCGGCCGCGCGCGCCGGTGGCCGGCTCGGCCGCATCCTTTCCGGGGGCGTGCGCATCTCAACAGCGGGAGGAATGTCCATGAGTGAGCAGGAGGAAACCGTCGGCGCCGATAGCGCGGTGGTCCATCTGACCGGGCAGACCTTTGACGAATCGCTGGCCGCTGCCGACGGCGTCTGGATGGTGGACTTCTGGGCGCCGTGGTGCCGCCCCTGTGTCGCCCTTGCCCCGGTGCTCGAGGAGCTCGCGCGCGCCTCGCAGGGCGGTGTGACGCTGGCGAAGGTCAACGTCGACGAGCAGCCCACCCTCGCGGCCCGCCACGGGGTCCGCTCCATCCCCACGGTGCTCTTCGTCAAGGACGGCAAGGTGGCGGATCAGGTGGTGGGAGCGGTGCCGAGGGCCCAGATCGAGGCGAGGCTTGCCGCCCTCGTCGGGACGGGTGTCGCGCCCTGAGTTGGCCGTGGGAGCGCCACGACCCGAGCCAGAAACCATGACAGCCCCCATGGCGAAAAAGACCCGCCCCGAGCCGGCCGCGCCGGCCCGGGTGCTCTCCATCCACGCGCATCCCGACGACCAGGAGTTCACAGTCGGCGGCACGCTGGCGAAGTGGTCGGGGGCGGGCAGCCACATCGTCACGGTGTGCATCACCAGCGGCGGGGCCGGCTCCAACGAGCACACGCCCCCAGATCTGACGCGACAGACGCTGGAGCCGATTCGCGAGGAAGAGCAACGGCAGGCCTGCCGCGTGCTCGGCGTCTCCGAGGTGGTCTACCTCGGCTACGAGGACGGGATGCTCGAGCCCTCGCTCGCGCTGCGACGGGACCTGACGCGGGTCATCCGGCGCCACCGTCCCGACGCGGTGGTGTGTGGCGACCCGACGGTGCGCTTTTTCGGCGCGATCTACATGAACCATCCCGACCACCGCGCTGCGGCCGACGCCGTCCTCGACGCCGTTTATCCCTCGGCGGAGACGCGGCTGATCTTCCCCGAGCTCCTCGACGAAGGACTCGAGCCCCACAAGGTCCGGTCGGTCTTCATCCATGGGTCGGAGAAGCCCGACACCTTCATCGACATCTCGGAGTGGCTCGGCGTCAAGCTCGCCGCCCTCAAGGAGCACCGTACCCAGATGGGCACCTGGGACCCGACCGAGTTGATCACGGGGTGGGCGCGGATGCAGGGCGCCAGGCGGAAGCTCGAAGCCGCGGAGTCCTATCGCCTCATGCGCCTCGGCGACTCGTAGCAGCCGGCGACTCATCGGGCGGGGTTGGGGGGTGCCCCCCGGGACCACACTGACTCGCACCCCGCTGTCCGCTCTCTACGCCGCCACGAGACCTCGGTCTTCGGCTTCGAGAATCCGCGCAGAAGATATAATCACCAGCCCGCAGGCGGCTCCTAGCTGTTCCCGGCGAGGCAGCGGCCGTCCGAGGTGAGACGGCCGCCCACGATATCGCAGGCCTGCTGGGGGTTGTAGGGCGTCTGGGACCAGCCGGCGCACCCGCCGAGCAATGCGGCCATGACCAGCGCTGCGCCCAGGAGGACTCGCAACGGAATCAGGCGCGTGGCTAGCGGACCGCGGTCTTCAGCGAGCGGCTCGACTTGAATCGGGGCACGCGGGTGGCGGGGATCTTGATGGCGTGGCCCGTCCGCGGGTTCCTCCCGTTGCGCTCGGCGCGCTTGCTGACCATGAAGGTCCCGAAGCCGCCGATGGTGACGCGGCGACCCTTCTTGAGCGCGTCGAAGACGCTCATGAAGAAGGCGTCCAGCGCCCGCTCGGCCGACACCTTGCTCCCGCCCGAAGCCTTGGCCATGGCGGACACGAGATCGGCTTTGGTCATGGCCTTCCCTCTCTACTCGAAAGTCCCGCGCGAAGTCAAGCTGGTCAGACGCTCGAGGACCCGGAAGAGGCTCTCGGCGGTAAACGGCTTCTCGAGCGCCGGCACCTGCTCGGCCTCGAGGAACTGCCACGCCGACGGGTTGGCCGTGTCGCCCGTCATGACGACGAAGCGCTTGGCCAGGGCGGGCTGCTCGCGGACCACCGCGCGGTAGAGGTCCTCGCCGCTGCCATCGGGCATCCGGATGTCCGAGATCACGACGTCGAAGCGGCGCGCGCGCGCGCGCTCGAGGGCCGAGCGACCGGTGGAGGCGACCTCCACCTGCCAGCCCGCGTCCATCAGCAGCGCCGTCACGAGGTCCACCATGCCGGGCTCGTCATCGACGACGAGGGCGCGGCGGCCGAAGCCGAAGACGCCGGCCTGGAGCGGCGACGCCGCCTGGCCCGCCGGCCCGGCCTGTGCGGCGGACGGCAGCTCGACCGTGAACACCGTGCGGCCGGGCACGCTCTCGGTGGTGAGTCGCCCGCCGTGCTGCTGGACGATGCCGTAGGACACTGAGAGCCCGAGCCCCGTCCCCTCGCCCACCTTCTTCGTCGTGAAGAAGGGCTCGAAGATGCGCGGCATGACCTCGGGCGGAATGCCGGAGCCATTGTCCTCGAACTCGACCACCACCCACGATCGATCGTTCTCCGTTCGCTCGCGGATGCGCACGCGTATGGTGTCGCCCTTTCCCCCGGCCATGATGGCGTGCTCGGCGTTGAGCAGGAGGTTCAGGAACACCTGCTGGAGCTGATGCACGTCGCCCTCTGCGGGCGGCACGTCCGGGTCAGGGTCGAGGTCGACGTGGATGCCGGAGAGACGCAGCCGCGTCGCGCGCAGCGCCATGGTTTGCTCGATCACGGCCGGCAGATCCACGGGCGCGCGCTCGGGCTTGCGCTGGCGGGAGAAGAGCAGCAGCCCCTGGACGATCTTGGCCATGCGCTCGCCCTGCGCCACCATCGTCTCGAGCGGGCCTCGAATGTCGGGCGGCAGCGGCTTGCCCTTGAGCAGCTGGCCGTAGCCGATGATGACGGACAGCGGGTTGTTGAGCTCGTGGGCGACGCCCGAGACGAGCTGGCCGACAGCGGACAGCTTGCCCGCCTGCACCAGCTGCGCCTGCGTCTCCTGCAGCTGCTGGACGCGCGAAGCCAGCTCGTCGTAGAGGCGGCCGTGCTCGATGGCCAGGGCCGCGGGTGCCGCCAGGGTCGCCAGCCGGTCCAGGTCTTCCGGGACGAAGCAACGCTCCCGGCCGACGTAGGCGACCGACAGGGCGCCGATAGCCTCGCCGCGGACCATGAGCGGACAGGCCACGGTCGCGCCGAGCAGCTCGCGCCGATTCTGGGTGAGCATGCGGCGCATGCGGCCTGGCCACGACCTGTAGTTGTTGACGAGCACGCCCTCGCGCCGCAGGGCCGCGGTCCCCAGCGCCCCCTCGCCGAGCTCCAGCTTCTGCCCGAGCTCGCCGTCGACGAGCCCGTGCCCGGCGCGGATGACCAGCTGGTCCTCGCCCTCGGGCCGGAGCGCGACCAGCGCCATGTCGCCCTCGAAGAGCTCCGCGGCCTTGCGCGCGATCAGCGTCAGCCGCTCCTCGAGGGTGAACGGGACGAGGATCTGCTCGACGACTTCGCGGATGGACTCGAGGTGTCTCAGCCGCTGGCGCGTCTGCTCGTACAGGCGCGCGTGATCGAGCGCCAGCGCCGCCTGGTCCGCAAAGGTCTGGAGCAGGCCCGTCTCGACCTCCGTGAAGCGCCGCCCCGTCCGGTCCGCGATGGAGACCGCCCCGATGATGCGGTCCTCGAGACGAAGCGGGACCGCCAGGAAGGCACCGATGCCGGAGACCACGACGCGCTCCCGCATCTCGGGAGTCAGCTGGATGCGCGGATCGGCCAGGACGTCAGAGGCGACCACGGAGCGCCCGTCGACCACCGCGCGGCCCGTGATCCCGTAGCCGGGCGGCACGACGTGGCCGTGCGGAGCGTGAGCTCCCGCGTTGTGTCCCTGCGCGATAACCTTCAGCGAGCCGTCGGGTTGGACGAGGCGGAACCCGGAAGAGCGGGCGCGGAGAACCGGCAGAACGCTGCTGACGATGCGCTGGGCGATGTCATCGACGTCGAGGCTGCCCGTGAGCGTCTGGGCGACGCGCGCGATCTCCTCGGCCTCGCGCTGCCGCCGCGTCGCCTCGCCGTACAAGCGCGCGTTCTCCATCGCCAGCGCCGCCTGGTCGGCGAAGGCCTGGAGGAGCGCCGTGTCCGCGTCGGAGAATTCGCGGACCGAGGTGGAGGCAATCAGCAGGGCTCCGATCAGTTCGCCTTTGGCGCGGAGCGGTGCCGCCAGCACGGCGCGCGTGCCCGACTCCACGAGTCTCGTCCTGAGGTGGTCGGTCAGCGACAGCGCCGGATCGGCCAGGATATCGTTGGTGGAGACGGCCCGCCCCTCGGCGATCACGCGGGCCGCGAGCCCGGTGCCGGGCTCGATCGCGTAGCCGCGGTCGAAGTGCCCCGCCGCCGCCCCGGCCCAGGCGATGGCCTCGAGCGTCCCGTCCGGGCGCAGGAGGCGCAGGCCCGCCGACTCCACCCCGAAGATGGGCAGGACGCTCTGCACGACGCGGTCGGCGACCTCCGTCACGTCGAGGCTCTCGGTCAGCATGCGCGCGCCCTGCGCCAGCTCCTCGGCTTCCCGGCGGCGGCGCGTCGCCTCGGCGAAGAGGCGCGCGTTGCGCACCGCCACGGCGGCCTGCGAGGCGAACGACGTCAGGAGCTCGCGGTCGTCCTCGGCGGGCAGGTCCCCTCTGAGGAGGTTGAGGGTGAGGACGCCCAGAAGGTCGTCGCCGGACACGACCGGGACGCCCGCAAAGGCGAGGAGTCCCTTGTCGGCCGCCCACTTCTGTGCGTGGATGCGCTCGTCGCACGTGACGTCCTCGACGTACAGCGCCTGACGATGGCGGGCGACCCAGCCGGTGCCCCCCTTGTCCAGCTCCAGCGCGGGCGGGAGCTCGTCGGGACCGTCGGACAGGTCGGACGACCAGGCGCGGCGGATCAGGCGGCCGCGGGCGGCGTCCATCTCCCAGAAGACGACGTTCTGCGCGCCGGTGAGCTGAGCCAGGGCGAGCGTGATCTGCCTGAGGAGCGTTTCGAGGTCGAGCTGTTCCGAGAGCGCCGCATTGACGTCGGCCAGCGCTCGAAGGCGGCGCCGGCGCGCCTCGAGGGCGGCCAGGGCCTGGCGCCGCGCCTCCAGGGCGCGGTTGAAGTGCTCGGCGAGCTCCGCCAGCTCGTCTCCCGTGGACACCACGATGGGCGGCCCCTGCGCCGACGCCAGGTCGCGGGTGCCGCGGATGAGCGTGCGAACGGCTCCGTGCATGCGGTTGCCGATCAGCCAGGCGACCAGGAGCGCCAGCATCGTTGCCGCTCCGAGGGCGACGAGGTCGCGCTTGAACCGCCCCAACGCCGGAGAGTAGGCGATGCCGCTCGGCACCGCGGCCAGCGCGAGCCATTCCGATCTGGCCATGCCGGCCGCGCCTGTCAGGTGGGGCACGCCGCCGGGGGAGTCCCATTCGGCCGTCCGGCTGCTTCGGCGAAGCAGCGGGCCTGCCTCAGGGACGCCACCCAGATGGCGATCGAAGGACTTGTCCGGGCTGGCGGACCTGGCCAGCACCGCGCCGCCCGGGGCCACGATGGCGACGGCCTGCCCGCGGCTGAGTGGCAGCGCGGTGAGATAGTGCGAGAGGACCTCGAGGTCGATCTCGGCTGCGAAGACGCCGACGATCCTGCCCTGGCGGTCCTCGACGGGGACCAGCAGCGGCACGACCTGCCGGCCGTCCGTCGGGCTCTGTTGCGGCGCCGTCACCTGCGGCTGGCCGCGCTGCAACACCGCGTCGAGGACGCCCCGGGCGATGAATGTCGGCTCCTCTACGTGCGGGCCGCTCGCGGCCAGCACGCGCCCGTCGACGTCCGCGACGACGAAGCGATGCATGAAGGGGTGCTGGACCTGGACGCGGCGGGCGAGGGCCTCGAGATCGGAGTCCTGGATGCGGTCGAGCGTCCGAAAACTGGCGAGGGCGAGGAGACTCTCGGTCTGGCCGCTCAAGACCTCGTCGAGCTGGCCGGCGACGAGCTGGGCCATGTTGAGCTGGTTCTGGTGGGAGAGGCGGCGGCCCTCGGACAAATCGCTCCAGAACTTGATGGCCGCAGCCGCCAGGAGCGGCAGCAAAACGGCCAGCACGAGCACCGCGAGCTTCGTCCGGATCGTCAGGCGCATGAGCGAGCCCGCACGCGGACCCTTGGCTAGTATAGCCCAGACGCTGGCGTATAATGCCTGCATGCCGCGCGGCTTTTCGATCGATCTCTCCACGTCGATTTTGATCGCGCTGGCCGTCCTGGCTACCGGCATCGCGCACTGGAAGGACCCCGGCCTGCCGCTCCTCGGCGCCAGGAACGGGCTCAGCATGGTCTGGTTCATCCTGCCGCGACTCATCCCGGCCCTGATCCTGGCTGGCATGCTTCAGGTGATCATTCCCCAAGAATCGATCGCGCGGTACTTCGGCCAACAGTCGGGCATCGGCGCCATCCTCATGGCCTCGGCCGCCGGCGTGCTGACGCCCGGGGGCCCGATGGTCAGCGTGCCGCTCCTGGTGGTGCTCGCCAACTCCGGCATGGCGCTCGGCCCGCTCGTGGCCTACATGACGTCGTGGTCGCTGTTCGGCATGCAGCGCATCATCGCCTGGGAGGCGCCGCTCATGGGGTGGCGCTTCGTGCTCGTGCGGATCGTCCCGAGCCTGGCCTTCCCGGTCATCGCGGGCTGGCTCGTCAAGCTGTACTACAACGAGTAGCCGCGTGGCCTTCGACGACCTCCGCGAGTTCGTCGCTCACCTCGAAAAGACCGGGCAGCTCAAGCGCGTGCGCGCCCGCGTCTCCCGCGATCTCGAGATCGCCGAGATCACCGACCGCGTTTCGAAGAGCCCGGCCGAGCGCAACCAGGCCCTGCTGTTCGAGAGCGTGGAGGGCTTCGACACGCCGGTGCTCATCAACGCCTTCGGCTCGCCCGAGCGCATGGCGGCGGCGCTCGGCGTCGAGCACCTGAGCGAGCTGTCGGCGCGCGTCGCCAAGCTCCTCGACATGAGGATGCCGGGCTCGCTGTTCGACAAGTGGAGAAAGCTCGGCGACCTCTTCGACGTCGCCAAGGCCGGGCCCAAGCACGTGCGCTCCGCCCCGTGCCAGGAGATCGTCGAGACGGATCGGCCGAGCCTGGCGACGCTGCCCGTGCTGCGCTGCTGGCCGGGCGACGCGGGACGCTTCATCACGCTCCCGATGGTCGTCACGAAAGACCCGCTGAGCGGCGCGCGCAACGTGGGCATGTATCGCCTGCAGGTCTTCGACGATCGCACGCTCGGCATGCACTGGCAGATCCACAAGGGCTCGGCCGAGCACCAGCGGCTCGCGGAAGAGCAGCGCACGCCGATGGATGTCGCCATCGCCCTGGGCGGCGACCCCGCGTCCATCTTCTCGGCCTCGGCCCCGCTGCCCCCGGGCATAGACGAGATGGTCTTCGCCGGGTGGCTGCGCGGATCCGGCGTGCCCATGGTCCGCTGCAAGACGGTGGACCTCGAGGTGCCCGCGGAGGCGGAGATCGTGCTCGAAGGCACGGTGGATCCGGCGGAGCGCAGGCTCGAGGGGCCCTTCGGCGACCATACGGGCTACTACTCGCTGGCGCGCGACTACCCGGTCTTCCACGTCAAGGCCATCACGCGCCGCAGGCAGCCGATCTATCCCACGACCATCGTGGGCCGGCCGCCGCAGGAGGACTACTGGCTCGGCAAGGCGACCGAGCGCATCTTCCTGCCCATCATCCGCCTGATGCTGCCCGAGGTCGTGGACATGAACATGCCCGCCGAGGGCATCTTCCACAACCTCGTCATCGTCTCGATCAAGAAGCGCTATCCCGGGCAGGCGCGCAAGGTCATGTACGCCCTCTGGGGACTCGGACTCATGATGCTGGCGAAGAACATCCTCGTGGTCTCCGAGCACGTGGACGTCCAGAACCTGTCGGAAGTCGCCTGGCGGGCCACGGGCAACGTGGATGCCAGGCGCGACATCGTGATCGTGGACGGGCCGATGGACGATCTCGACCACGCGGCGCTCCGCCACCGCTTCGGCGGCAAGATGGGCATCGACGCGACGGAGAAGACCGCGGACGACGCCATCGGCCAGCCGTGGCCCGAGGAGATCGTGATGAGCGAGGAGATCCGCGCGCTCGTGACGAAGCGTTGGACCGAGTACGGCCTGTAGTGCCGCGCACGCTCAGACACTTCCTGGACGCCATCAAGTTCGAGCACACCGTCTTCGCCCTGCCCTTCGCCTACGTGGCCATGGTCCTGGCTGCCGACGGCTGGCCCGGGTGGCGCGTGCTCTGCTGGGTGACGCTCGCCATGGCGAGCGCGCGCACGCTGGCGATGAGCGTCAACCGCTTGGCGGACCGCCTCGTCGACGCCAGTAACCCGCGCACGGCCGAGCGCCACCTGCCGATGGGGCTCCTCGCGCCCTGGCACATGGTGCTGGCCGCCGTCCTTTCCGGCGCGCTCCTCGCCCTCTCGGCCTGGATGCTCAACCCCCTCTGCTTCAGGCTCGCGCCGTTCGCGGTCCTCTTCCTGATCGGCTACTCCTACACGAAGCGCTTCACCTGGGCGAGCCACTGGATCCTCGGCTTCACCGACGGCATCGCGGCCGCGGGGGGCTGGATCGCCGTGCGCGGCGGCTTCGAGCCGCCGGCCTTCATCCTCTGGTTCGCGCTGACCGTCTGGATCGCGGGCTTCGACCTCATCTACGCCTGCCAGGACGTGGACTTCGACAGGCGCGCGGGGCTCCACTCCTTCCCCGCGCGCTTCGGCATCGCTCCCGCGCTTCACGCCGCCAAGGTCTGCCACGTGCTGACGGTCATCGCCTTCGCCGCGCTCGGCTGGACGATGGGGCTCGGCTGGCTCTACTGGGCGGGCGTGCTCGTCGTGGCGGGCCTCTTCGTCTACGAGCATAGGCTGGTCTCGCCCACGGATCTCTCGCGCCTCGATGTCGCCTTCTTCAACGTCAACGGCTATATCGCGCTGATCATCCTGGCCGCCGTCCTGGGCGGGCGTCTCCTCTGACCGTGGGACTTGGAGAAGGGCCGGGCAAGGCGCGCTTCGTCAGCGAGATGTTCTCCCGCATCGCGGGCCGCTACGACCTGATGAACGGGCTGATGACCTTCGGCATGCATCACGCCTGGCGGCGGGCGGCCGCGCGCGAGACGATCCCCTCACCCGACGGGCCTGGCCTCGACCTGGCGACGGGCACGGGGGATCTCGCGCTCGAGCTCGCCGAGATTCACGCGCACCGCGCGATCGTGGGCGCCGACTTCGCGCACGGCATGCTGAGGATCGCGGAGGAGAAGCGGCGCGCGGGGGCCAGGGGCGGCCGCATCCGGCTCGTCGAGGCCGATGCGCTTTCCCTGCCCTTTGAGGCACGCACCTTCGCCTTCGTGACCTCGGCCTTCCTCCTGCGCAACCTGGCCGATCTCCGGCAAGGGCTCGCGGAAATGCGCCGGGTCTCGCGCCCGGGCGGGCGCGTCGTGGCCCTCGAAATCACGCAGGCCGAGCTGCCTGGCTGGGCGCCGCTCTTCCGGGCGTACTTCCGCCACGTCGTGCCGCGCCTCGGAGCTCTGGTTGGCGGCGACAGCGAGGCCTATACCTATCTTCCGCAATCGGTGGAACGTTTCCTCACGCCGCCCGGCCTCTCAGCGCTCATGGAGTCCATCGGGCTCCGCTCGGTCAGGTATCGCCGCCTCGGCTTCGGCACGGTCACCATCCATACCGGCATCGCGTAGGACGAGAAGGACCACCCTCTTCCGCTGACACGTCCGAGAAATTTCTTTCGACCCGTCGGGCTTACACAGCCGGTAGGTATTGTTCGGATCGGCACACCCGCACGCATTGAAAATATTTCCCTGCCCGGGCCGAAAGCACCCATTCCCTGCCCCTTTTGATGCGCGCCACTCCAGGGTGTATTTGGCACATTCGATGCTCCATCTATCGTACGGCAGCGATTGGCTTGGTCACCACATGGGCGAGCTGGGAATCTGGAGTAACTGAGAAAGGAGAGACCAAGTGAAGAATAGAGCGTACCGGGCGATAGCGATTCTGGTCGTGACGATCATGATGAGTGGCATGGCGTTCGTAGGCAGTTCGTGGGCGGGTAGCGCCCCCGGGGGTAGTGCCCCCGGATCAGGCGGAAGCGGCGGCAGCGGGGGTAGTGCCCCCGGCGCAGGCGGAAGCGGTGGGAGCGGAATGAGTACTCCCAGCGTAGGCGGAAGCGGTGGGAGCGGAATGAGTACTCCCAGCGTAGGCGGAAGCCCTGGGATCGGCGTCGGTGAAAGCGCAGGTACCGGCGACGGCGCGGTGAGCTCGGCCGCAGTGGGTATGCCGGGAGACACGAGGGTTGCCGGGATCGCCGAGGAGGGCGTTTTCTTCGCTTCGACGAGCCCGATGGCTTTCCGTCGACCGGCGGCTGCCTTGGGTGCTCCCGGTCTGACGCTCGCCCAGGCGCGCACGTGGGATTCCTTTCACCAGTGCGCCACCAGAGGAGCGGTGATTGATCAGCTGCGCGTCGATGGGTCATTCACCTTCGAGGCGACAAACGGAGCCGACGTGAACACGATCCAGAATTGCATGACCCGGATCGGATATCGCTTCGACCGCTGAGTAGTCGCCTCTGGAAAAGCCAAGGCCCCGGGGATGTCGCCCCGGGGCCTTTGTGCATTCAGCGGTCGGTCAGGCGCGGGTTACCACTCGGGGCTGGAGTACTCGTCGAAGACGCGCCGGACGACGCGGATCTCCTTGGCCTTGCCGTCCTCGTGCTCGAGCGTGATGATATCGCCCGGGTTGATCTCCGCGAGGTCGCGCGTGCGTCCCTCGTCCGTGACGATCTCGGCCTCCCCGCAGGCGAAATCCGAGCAGATGTCGGCTTCACTCTTGATGCGCAGGCGGCCCGCGGCCTTGTCCACCGCGACGACGCTGTAGCGGTCGTGCTTGATCCTATCGGTCAGGCTCCTGGCCATGGGGGCCTCCTTTCGGATTGGCCTATTAGATAGCAGAGCCGTCCCGAGGCCGCAAGACGTTTCTCATGCTAGGATTTCCGGTGACTTATGGATCTCACCACCACCTACGTCTTTGACGCGGCGCACCGCATCGCGGGGCACCCGGGCAAGTGCGCGTGGCTGCATGGCCACACCTACCACCTGGAGGTGACGGTCAGCAGTCCAAGGCTCAACCCGCTCGGCATGGTCATGGACTTCGACGACCTGCGCGATGTGGTGAGAAAGGCCGTCCTCGATCTCTGGGACCATGCCACGCTCCTTGCCGCGGATGATCCGCTCGCCCCGGCCATTCGCGCCATCCAGCACGAGGCGCCGGACCGGGTCGTTCTCCTGGAGAGTCAGCCCACGGCCGAAGTCCTCACGAGCCAGGCCTGGGCGCGTCTCGAGAGCCAGCTGCCGGCGGGCATCACGCTCGAGCGCGTGGCGATCCGCGAGACGCCCGCCTGCGGAAGCGCCATCTCGCGGCCCCGGACGTGAGTCGCCTCGCCCCGCCCGGGCGTCTCTCGGAGGTCTTCTACTCGATCCAGGGCGAGGGCGCGACGGCCGGGCTCCCCGCCGTCTTCGTCCGCCTCCAGGGCTGTTCCGTCGGCTGTACCTGGTGTGACACCAAGTACTCCTGGGATCCCGAGGCGGGTCGCGTCGCGAATCTCGACGCGCTCCTGGACGAGGCCTCCGGATTTCCCTGCCGCCGCGTCGTCATCACGGGCGGCGAGCCGCTCGAGTCCTCCCTCTTCGTGCCGCTCGCTCGCGTGCTCGGCAGTCGGGGCTTCATCATCGAGGTCGAGACCTCGGGCACGCTGCCGCCGCCCGCGGAGCTCGACCGCGCCATTCAGTGGAACGTCTCGCTCAAGCTCGCGGGCTCGGGCCTGGACGAAGCGAAACGGATCAGGCCGGTGGCCATCCGTGGCTTCCTCTCGCGCGAGGCCTGGTGGAAGTTCGTGGTGACCGATGAGGGAGACGTGGCCGAGGTGCTGAGGCTGGCGGAGCGCTTCGCCCTGCCTCGCGGGCGCATCCTCCTCCAGCCCGAAGCCGTGCGCCGCCAGGACCTGATCGAGCGCTCGCCGTGGGTGGTCGAAGCGTGCAAGCGCCACGGCTTCCGTTTTTCGCCGCGACTGCACCTCATGCTCTGGGGCGCCAGGCGGGGCGTCTGATGGCCGAGCGCGCGGTCGTCCTCCTCTCGGGCGGGCTCGACTCGGCCACGACCCTCGCCGTGGCGCGGGCGGAAGGCTACGAGTGCTTCACGCTCGCTTTCGACTACGGCCAGCGCCATGCGCGCGAGCTGGAATCGGCGACGAAGGTCGCCGCGTCCCTGGGAGCGGCGCGGCACTTGACGCTTCGCCTCGACCTTCGCGCCATAGGCGGCTCGGCGCTCACCGACGAGGTCGAGGTGCCCAAGGGCAGGAGCGACGAGGCGATCGGCGCCGGAATCCCGATCACCTACGTGCCGGCGCGCAACACGATCTTCCTCAGCCACGCGCTCGCCTGGGCCGAGGTGCTCGGCTCCCAGGACATTTTCATCGGCGTCAATTTTTTGGACTCGTCAGGCTACCCCGATTGCCGGCCGGAGTTCATCGAGGCTTTCGAGCGGCTCTCGAATCTCGCCACCCAGGCCGGGGTCGAGGGCAAGAGCCGCTTCCGCCTGCACACGCCGCTGATCACGCTCTCGAAGGCGCAGATCGTCGCGCGTGCCCACGAGCTCGGCGTGGACCTCTCGCTGACGTGGTCCTGCTACGCGCCGGAGTCCGACGGACGCGCCTGCGGGCTTTGTGACTCGTGCCTGCTTAGAAAGAAAGGCTTCGCCGAGGCGCGCCTGACCGACCCGGTCCCCTCGGCGCACTGAGCGTGTTCCCGTGAGCGACTGGCACGACACCGTCCGAGCCTTCCCCAGAGAGCGCGCGTGGCTCCTGCCCGCGCTCCAGGCCGTCGGGCACGAGCTGCGCTGGATCCCGGCCGACGCGTTACGCGAGGTCGCCTCGCATCTGCGCGTGCCGCTCTCCGAAGCGTACGGGGTCGCCACGCACTACCCGGAATTCCGCCTCGCGGAGCCACGCAAGCGGCTCGTGCGCGTCTGCACCGGCGTGTCGTGCCGGATCCGCGGCGGGCTCGATCTCCTCAAGGCGCTGGAGGCCGCCGTCGGCGGCGATGTCACGCTCGAGCCCTTCGACTGCGCCTTCAACTGCTCGGTCGCGCCGGTGGTCGAGGCGGACGGCAAGCATCACGGACGCATGGGTATCGGCGACGTAACGCGCGTTCTCAACGCTCCCCCTCACCATTTGCCCCCTCACCATTTGCCCCCTCACCATTTGCCCCCTCACCCTGCCCTCTCCCCCACCGGGGGAGAGGGCACCTCGCTCCCTCTCCCCTCAGGGGAGAGGGTCGGGGTGAGGGGTGGTGCCTACGCCCATCTACTACATCACGCGGAGTCCCTCGCCCGTCCCGGGTTGGCGCTGATCGTCGGTGTCGGCTCGTGCAGCCTCGCCGTGGGCGTGGCCGACACCGTCGCGGCGCTTCACGAGGAAGTCGTGGGGCGAAGCTGGAGCGCGCGCGTCGTGACGGCCGGCTGCGGCGGACTCTGCTGGGCCGCGCCGGTCGTGGCTATAGTCGCCCCCGACGGTGACACCCGCGTCCTGCCTCACGCGACGGCCGACCGCATCCCGGTCCTCCTCGACGCCGCGGCGGCGGACCGCCTCGAGCCCAACCCGGGCATCGGAGACTTTCTCGGCCACCAGCGCCGCGAGCTGACGGCGCGCTGTGGGCTCGTGGACCCCGGAGACATCGCCGATGCCATCAGGCGGGGCTCCTACGCCGCGCTGGCCGATGCCCTCGCGGGCCGCGATCCCCGCGCCGTCATCGAGAGGGTCAAGGCGGCCGGGCTTCGCGGGCGAGGCGGCGCGTACTTCGCCGCGGCGCTCAAGTGGGACGGCGCCCGCACTGCCCCCGGCGCCCCGAAGTACCTCATCGTCAACGCCGAGGAGGGCGAACCCGGCATCTTCAAGGACCGCCACCTCATGGAAGGCGACCCGCACCGGCTTCTCGAAGGCGCGTTGCTCGCGGCGTACGCGTCAGGGGCGACGCGCATCTATCTCTACATCCACGGCGAGGCGCATCTCTCCGCCGAGCGCATGGCCCGCGCCGTCGGGGACGCCCGCCGCTGGGGGCTCGTGGGCGAGCGCATCCTCGCCAGCGACTTTTCGGTCGAGGTGGAGATCAGGCGCGGTGCGGGTGGCTTTGTCCTGGGCGAGGAGACGGCGCTCATGGAATCGCTCGAGGGCCGGCGCGCCATGCCCCGCCCCAAGCCGCCCTTTCCGACCGAGGCAGGCCTCTTCGGCAGGCCGACGGTCATCAACAACGTGGAGACGCTCTTCGCCGTGCCTCTCATCGTGGCTCGGGGCGGGAAATGGTGGACATCCATCGGCCACGGCCACGGCACCAAGTGCTTCGGCCTGTCGGGGCACATCGCCCGACCGGGGCTGGTCGAGGTCGAAATGGGCGCGACCCTGCGCGATCTCCTCGAGCGCGTCGGGGGTGGCGTGCCGGGAGGAGGCGCGCTCAAGGGCGTGGTCCTGGGCGGGCCCTCGGGCATTGTCGTGCCGCCGCGCGATCACGACGAGCCGCTCCTGCCCGGCGGCCGCGTGAATCCGGGCACGGGCGGCATCGTGGCGCTGGACGAGACGGTCTCGATGCGCGATGTGGTCCGAACGCTGCTCGACTTCAACACCCGCGAATCTTGCGGAAAGTGCACGCCCTGTCGCGAGGGGACGGCGCGTCTTCGCGACATGCTCGACTCGCGCGGCCCGCTCGACCGAGAGGCGGTCGCCGAGCTCTCAGAGGTCGTGCGGGTCGCTTCGCTCTGCGGCCTGGGGCAGGCCGCCCCGCTGTCCATCCTGTCCGCGCTGCGCGAATTCCAGACGGAGTTAGGATAGACACCGTGAAGCTCTCCATCGACGGGCGGGGAGTCGAGGTCCCGGCGGGTGCGACGGTGCTGGACGCCGTCAACCGCCTCGGCATCGCCCTGCCCCAGCTCTGCAAGGATCCCGACCGTGCGCCGCTCGGCGCGTGCCGCACCTGCCTCGTCCATGTCGAGGGGCAGCGCGGCCTGCCCGCCTCGTGCCACCTGCCCGCGCGGGAAGGCATGGTCGTGCAGACCCAGCACCCGGATGCCGTCAAGACGCGACGGGCGGTGCTCGATCTCACGTCGTCCATGCTCAGCCCGGGCGATGGCCGCGGCGACTTCGGCCAGGTCGGCGAAGCGGCCTCGCGGCATGCGCTCGCCGCGCCGAGCCAAGCGGCGCATCACCGCTTCCCGGTGGACGGGTCCAAGAGCTTCTTCGTGCTCGATCGCGAGGCCTGCATCCTCTGCGGCCGCTGCACCACGGCCTGTGATGATATCCAGCTGATCGGCGCGATCTCGCTGGTCGGCCGTGGCCACGACATGCGCGTGGGCGTCACGGGCGATGGCTTGATGTCGTCGTCCGTCTGCACGTCCTGCGGCCAGTGCGTCGCCACCTGCCCCACGGGCGCGCTGAGGCCGAAGGAGGCGCCGGCTGCCATCGCGCGCGAAGTCGAGACGACGTGCCCGTACTGCGGCGTCGGCTGCGGCATCTCGCTCAAGGTCCGAGGCGACGGCAGGCTCGCGGTGATGGCGGACGACGTGCCGCGAAATCCCTCGAGCCTGGGTACCCTCTGCGTCAAGGGCCGCTTCGGCACCGGCTTCGTCCACTCGCCCGATCGCATCACCGTGCCCATGATCAGGCGCGGCGGTGAGTGGATCCAGGCCACGTGGGACGAGGCGCTGGACGCCGCGGCCGAGGGTCTCTCGCGCAACCGCGGCCGCTTCGGCGCTTTCGCCTCGGCCAAGGCGACGAACGAGGACGGCTACCTCATCCAGAAGCTCGCGCGCGTCGTCATGGGCACCAACAACGTCGACCACTGCACGCGGCTCTGCCACTCGCCCACGGTCGAGGCCATGCTGACGTCCATGGGCTCGGGCGCCACCTCAAATTCCTACCAGGACTACGAGGAGGCGGGCTGCCTCATGGTGGTCGGGGCCGACGCCTCGGCCAATCACCCGGTCATCGCCATTCGCCTCCGCAAGGCGGTCCAGCGGGGCGCGCGGCTCATCGTGGTCAACCCCAAGCGCGTCGAGCTCTGCGAGCAGGCCGATCTCTGGATCCAGGAGCGGCCGGGCACCGACGTGGCGCTCTTCAACGCGATGGCCAGGGTGATGCTGGATGGCGGCCTGGCGGATCTGGAGTTTATCCGCTCCCGCACCGAGGGCTTCGACGCCTGGGCGGCCTCGCTCGAGCCCTACACTCTCGACTACGCCGAAGAGGTGACGGGGGTGCCGCGTGAGACCATCGCGCAGGCGGCGCGCTGGTACGCGAGGCCGGCCTTCGCGGGCTCCTGTCTCATCTGGGGCATGGGCATCACCCAGCACACGAACGGTACGGCCAATGCGCACGCGCTGCTCAACCTCTCCCTGGCCGCCGGGCAAATGGGTTTCGCGGGCTCCGGCATCTCGCCGCTCCGAGGCCAGAACAATGTCCAGGGCTGCGGCGACGCGGGCGCCATCCCGACCAATCTCCCTGGCTATGCCGACTATTCGGCCGCGAGCCTCACGCGCTTCGAGCGCGCGTGGGGGGTGAGACCCCCTGCCACGCCCGGGCTCGTCGTGACGGAGATGACCGAGGGGTGCCTCGACGGCTCCATCCGCGCAATGTACGTGGTCGGCGAGAACCCGATGCTGGCGGAGCCCGACCTCCACCACGTCGACAAGGCCATGCGCCAGCTGGACTGCCTGGTCGTCCAGGACCTCTTCATGCACGAGACCGCGGAGCTGGCCCACGTCTTCCTGCCGGCGGCGGCCTTCGCCGAGAAGGACGGCACCTTCACCAACTCCGAGCGCCGCGTGCAACGGGTACGGAAAGCCCTCGACCCGCCGGGGCAGGCCAGGGCTGATTGGTGGATCACCGCCGAGCTGGCCAAGCGTGTGGCGCGGAAGCTCGGTGGGCCGGCGCCGGGCTTCGACTTCGCCCACCCCTCGGAGATCTTCGACGAGATGGCGCGGCTCTGGCCCGCCATCGGCGGGCTCTCCTACGCCAGGCTCGAAGCAGGCGGGATCCAGTGGCCATGCCCGACGGCGGATCACCCGGGCACACGATTCCTGTACGGCGAGGATTTTCCGACGGGCCGCGCCCGCTTCGTGCCGGTCACCCAGGGCGAGACGGCGGCCGAGCTGCCTGACCGCGACTACCCCTTCGTCCTCAATACCGGGCGCCTGCTCTACCACTGGCATGGCGGGACGCTGACCCGGAGAGTGCAGGGGCTGATGGAGCTGGCGCCACGCCTCGAGATCGCCGTCAACCCGGCTGACGCGCGGCGATTGGGCTTCGACGAGGGCGGCGCGTTGAGAGTGCTCTCGCGCCGCGGCGAGCTCAGCGGCTATGCCCACGTGACCGAGGCGGTGCGCCCCGGCGCCATCTTCGTTCCCTTCGTCAAGCTCGCCGACTCGGCCGCCAACTTCCTCACCAACTCCGCCCACGACCCCACGTCCAAGATCCCCGAATACAAGGTCTGCGCCGTCCGCCTCGAAAAAGCCTAGCGGGCTGCCGACAGGCTGGGCGGGTGTCCCCGACGGGGCAGGGCGTCGAGAAAGGTCCAGATGCGAGGGCGACAACGAAGCAGATGGGCCCTTATCGGCGGCCTGCCGGCAGGTCCCGCAGGAAGTCGTCGAGGATGCGGGCGAAGGTCTCGGGAGCGTCCAGCACCAGGTGGTGGTAGACGCCCAGCATGGTGATGAGCCTGGCGTTCGCAATGGCGGCTTCCATGCGCTCGGCCATGTCCTTGGGCATGATCGGCGAGAGCTCCCCGCGCACGAGCAAGGTCGGCGCCTTGATCTGGGGCAAGAGCGACCAGCCATCCACCGGATTCCGGGCGCCGTTGCACTGGGGGTCGAAGCGGTAGAGGTAACTCCCCTCGCGCAGGGCGAGACCCTGGCGGCCCAGGTGCTCGAGGAGGGCGGGCGCGGCCAGCGTCTCGGCCGGCAGCAGCCTGAAGCTCCTGAGCGCCGAGTCGAGCGTCCCGTGGCGCCGCGGCCCGCGATGCCCCCGGCGGTGCATGGCCTTGAGGCGGTCGGGAGGCAGCGACGGACGGCTGTCCACCACGCAGAGCCCCCGGACCCGGTCGGCATGCCAGGCCGAAAAGCCCATGGCGTTGTGGCCGCCCATGGAATGCCCTACCACCACCATCCGCTCCCAGCCCAGATCATCCATGACGCCGATCAGGTCGGAGGCGAACTGCTCCGTGCCGTAGCGGGCATCGGGCGCCCAATCGCTCTCCCCGTGCCCCCGCTGATCCAGGGAAATGATGTGAAACCTGTCAACGAAAGCCGGCACCACGGCGTCAAACCAGTGAGCATGGGCCGACCCGCCGTGGAGGAAGCAGAGCGCCGGGCGGCCCGGCTGCCCCCATTCGAGCGCCCGGAGGGTCATGCCGTTGACGATGAATGAGCGACGCCCGGCCGCGTCGCATGCATAGGAGGATGGGGAGGACATGGGCAGCATTGTAGCGCGGCGCGAAGAAAAACCTTTGGGCTGCTCATGAGTACCCCGTAGATTCAGAAGTACGAATGGATCCTCTTCTGGCACCAGCCGGCCGCACCCAGCGCCCCGTCGTCTACGGAGCGCTCGTGGTGGGCGCGCTCGCTGCGATCCTCGCGACGGGCTGGCTGCTGCTCTCCCCCTCCCTGCTCCCCCAGCGCCAGGTCGCCTCGGCGACCGTGCAGCCGGTCGAGCCGGCGCCCACTCCACAGCCCGAGGAGCGCTCGGCGCGCGGGCGGGTGCTGGACGCCGAGAGCGGCGCGCCGCTGGCAGGCGCCTCGGTGTGGGTCGGCCCCGCCGAGCTCCGGACCGACGAGGACGGCCGCTTCACGACGGAACCCGTCAAGCCCGGGGCCGACTTCCTCGTCAAGGTCCCGGGGTATGAGCTTCGCCGCCTCACGGCCGACACGAAGGAGATGACTGTCGCGCTCGTACCCAAGGTAGTGCGCGCCGCTTACTTGACCTACTACGGCGTAGGCGACAAGGGCATCCGCGACCGGGTGCTCGAGCTCGTGGCACGCACGGAGCTCAATGCCGTCGTGATCGACGTCAAGGGCGACCGCGGCCTCATCCCCTACCGCACCGCGGTGCCGCTGGCCCTCGAGGCAGGCGCGCAGGGGCCGGTGATCATCAAGGACTTCGAGGGGCTCATGGCCTCCCTCAAGGCGCGCAACGTCTACACCGTCGCGCGCATCGTTGCCTTCAAGGACAACGTGCTTGCCCAGCACCGTCCCGACTGGGCCATCCTGAACACGCGCACCGGCAAGCCCTGGGTCGACAACGAGAAGCTCGCCTGGGTGGATCCCTTCCGCGAGGAGGTCTGGGACTACGCCATCGCCGTGGCCAAGGAGGCCGTGGCGAAGGGGTTCGACGAGGTCCAGTTCGACTACGTCCGCTTTCCGACCGACGGCAAGCTCTCGGCGGCCAGGTATTCCCAGCCCAACAAGGCGCAGACGAGGCTGACGGCGATCGCGGGCTTCCTCGCCAAGGCGCGCCGCGAGCTCGGGCCGACGGGGGCTTTCCTCGCCGCCGACGTCTTCGGCTACACGGCCTTCAACGACAACGACACCGACATCGGGCAGCGCGTCGAGGAGCTCGCCCTGCACCTCGACTATATCTGCCCCATGGTCTACCCCTCCGGCTATCACCGCGGCATCCCCGGGGTGCGCAACCCGGTGGCCCAGCCCTACGAGATCGTCAGGGAGAGCGTGAGGCTGACGCGGAAGCGCTCGGCCCCCGGCGCGGTCCAGGTGAGACCCTGGCTTCAGGACTTCCGCGACTACGCCTTCGACAGGCGCATCTTCGGGGTCAACGAGATCCGCGCCCAGATCCGCGGGGCACGCGACGGCGGGGCCGTGGGCTTCATGCTCTGGAATCCCAAGAACGACTACACGGGCGGCGCGCTCGCCCCAAAAACGACGGCCACGGCGAGGGCCATCCCGTAGGCGTGTCCCACCCACTCCGCGCCATCACGCTCGCGGCCATGGTGCTGCTGCCGGCGGCCGCCTCGGCCGGGTCGCTGCAGCCGAACGAGCTCGGGCGCGTGATGATTGTCGAGTACCACAGGGTGGATCAGCCCGAGGAGCGCTGGACCCGCACCCCTGCCAACTTCCGCGGCGACCTCGAGCGCCTCTGGGAGCGCGGCTATCGCCTGGTAGCGCTCAACGATCTCCTCGACGGCCGGATCGCCATACCCCGGGGCACGACGCCCGTCGTCCTCACATTCGACGATTCGTCGCCCGGTCAGTTCAGGCTGATCCAGCGGAGCGGCGACTGGGTGCTGGACCCCGACTGCGCCGTCGGCATCCTCGAGGCCTTCGAACGCCAGCACGCCGAATTCGGCCGCGCGGCGACCTTCTACGTCCTGCCGGGCGCCGATCCGCCCAACCGCCTCTTCAATCAGAAGGAGCTGGCGGGGCGCAAGCTGCAGTACCTGGCGGGGCGCGGCTACGAGATCGGCAACCACACGCTCTGGCACGCGAACCTCGCCAAGTATCCCGAGCGCGTGGTGCGCGGGCAGCTGGCGGCGGCGCAGGAGTGGATCCAGCGCGACGTGCCGGGCTACCGCATCCGGACCCTGGCGCTGCCCATGGGCGCCTACCCCCGGGACATTCGCTGGGTCATCGAGGGAGCGGAGGGACAGAGGTCCTATCGCCACGACGCCGTCCTCCAGGTCGCGGGCGGCGCGGCGCCCTCGCCACACGCGCGCGCCTTCGATCCGTTTCACCTGCCGCGCATCCAGGCGCTCGAGAGCGAGCTCGCCCATTGGCTGGGATATTTCGAGCGGCACCCGCAAGAGCGCTACGTCAGCGACGGCGACGCGTCACTGATCACCGTGCCGCCGGGCACTCTGGACAAGGTTCGCCGGTCACCCGGGGCGAAGGTCGTCGAGCGCCAATAGGGGGGACTACTTGTAGATGAGATACGACGCGCGCCGCTGGAGAAAGCTCGCCCGGTCCGCTTCCGCCCACTGCTTCAGGCGTGCGAGAGAATCCCCGCGCAGGAGAGCCCAGATCGTCGATCGGTTCACCAAGAGGTCCTGGATGGAGGCCGCCCGGAACTGCGCCGGGTAACGCTCGAGCAGCGTCCGGCCGAGCGTGAGGCCCACGGTCACCGGGCGTAGCGCGTCCCGGTCCGTGACGACGAGACGCACGCCGCCGAGCATCTGCCCGGCGTAGCGGCTCGAGTCGGGCTGGAAGTTGACCGGCTGGAAGCTCACCCCGGGCATCGCCGCGCCGTTGAGCGCGTCTGCCAGCCCCTTCGGATCGCTGATCCAGGGCGCCCCCACCACCTCGAACGGCGTCTCGGTGCCGCGGCCGACGGACAGATTGGTCCCTTCGAGCAGCCCCACGCCCGCATAGAGCAGCGCCTCGGTCAGCGAGCGGATGTTGGGCGAGGGATTGACCCAGGGCAGCCCTGTCTGGTCAAACCACATGCTCCGCTCCCAGTGCTCGAGCGGCACGACCGTGAGCCTGACGGGGATTTTGCGCTCGCCGACGACCATCCTGGCGAACTCGCCCATGGTCATCCCGCTCCGGACCGGGATCGGGTGCGGCGCCGTGAAGGAGCGCAGGTCGGGATCCATCACGGGCCCCTCGACGACGACCCCGGTCAGCGGGTTGGGCCGGTCGAGCACCACCACGGAGACGCCGCGACGCGCCGCCTCCTCGAGGATGTAGACGAGCGTCGTGAGATAGGTGTAGAAGCGCACCCCCACGTCCTGGATGTCGAAGACGAGGGTGTCGAGCCCCTGGAGCATGGCTGCTGTGGGCCGCCTGTCGCTGCCGTACAGGCTCCAGACGGTCAGGCCCGTCGGGGGATGCATGCCGTGGGGCACGCGCGCGTCGAGCACGCCGTCGAGTCCGTGCTCGGGTGAGAAGACCGACTGAAGCCTCACCCCCTGGGCCTGGGCCAGGAGACCCACGTTGCCCCGGCCATCGGCATCCACCCCGGTCTGATTCGTCACGAGCCCCACGACCCTGCCCCTGAGCTGCGCCCAGTCCTCGATCTCGAGCACGTCGAGTCCCGTGCGGATCTTGATGCCGGGGACCGTGTCGGCGCTCGCGGGTGGCACCGCCTGCGCCTCGTCCTCCCCGACCTCGGGCACGGTATTGGGCGCGAAAAGCCGGGCGCCCACGATGGCGCTCACGCGCCGGCGCAGCTCGACGGGCGAGCCCTTGCCGGCCGGATGCACGCGGTTCGTCAGGATGATGACGTAGGTCCGGGTCGGCGGATCCATCCAGATGGACGTGCCCGTGAAACCCGTGTGCCCGACCGAGCCCACCGGAAAGAACGAGCCCAGGGTGCGCGAGTATTCGGAGGACCTGTCCCAGCCGAGCCCGCGCGTGGCTTCGCCCGCCTCGTTCGGCGCGAACATGGCGCGGACCGACGCGCTGGAGAGATAGCGCCGGCCGCCGTCCATGCCGTCGGCGAGCAGCATCCGGCAGAAGCGCCCGAGGTCGTCCGCCGTCGAGAAGAGACCGGCGTGCCCCGCGACGCCGTGGAGCTGGCGCGCGCGCGGGTCGTGGACCACGCCGCGCAACATCTGGCCCTGGACGAACTCGGTCGGCGCGATGCGCGCATGCCAGGCGGCCGGCGGGTTGAAGGTCGTCTGCCGCATGCCGAGCGGCTGGTAGAAACGCTTGCGCGTGAAGCGGTCGAGCGGCTCGCCGCTCACCCGGCGCACGAGCTCGGCGAGCACAATGAAGCCCGTGTCGCTATAGCGGAAGGGCGCCGTCGGCGAAGGCTCCGACACGCCCGAGGCGAGCAGTCGCATGCCCTCGGGCAACCCCTTGGCGATGGCTTCGTGGGAGGGGATGTCGGCGAAGCCCGCCGTATGAGTCAGCACCCGCCGCAAAGTCAGCCAGGCCAGCCGGGAGCCCTGGAACTCCTTGAGGTAGCGGCCGAGCGGCGCGTCGAGATCGAGCTTGCGGTCGTCCACGAGGGCGAGGATCGCGGGTGTGGTCGCCACGACCTTGGTCAGCGAGGCGATGTCGAAGATGGTGTCGGTGGTCATCGGCTCAACGGCCGGAGTCACGGCGCGTGAGCCCACCGCCTTGCGGTACAGGACGCGGGTGCCCTGGCCGACCACGATGACGGCGCCAGGCGTGTCGCTTCTCTCGACCGACTCGCGCGCGACGCGATCGAGGTCCGGCCAGTCGAGACTCTGGGCCCCCGCCGCGGCCGGGAGCAGGAGGAAAGCGGCCAGGACGGCCGCGGCGCGCCTCAGCATGACTCCATGATAGCGGTGCTTCTTCGCCGACGGCCGGGGAAAATCCTCGAGGCCCGTGCTAGGATTCGATCGTCATGAAGCGGATCTTCGTAACGGGCGCCACGGGCTTCGTGGGCCACGTCGTGGTGCGAGCCCTGCTCGCCCACGGCTTCCTCGTGCGATGCCTGGTGAGACCGGGCTCGGAGGCGGCGCTCAAGGGCTTCGAGTCCATCGATCGCGTCCCGGGCGACGTGCTCGCGCCCGGCAAGCTCGCGGCTTCGGTCGAAGGGTGCGGCGCGGTCATCCACCTGGTCGGCATCATCCGCGAGCACCCCACTCGCGGCATCACGTTCGACCGCCTCCACACGCAGGCGACAGCGAACATGCTGGCGGTCGCCCACGAGGCCGGCGTCAAGCGCTATATCCAGATGAGCGCCCTCGGCACGCGCCCGGGTGCGACCTCGCGCTACCACCAGACGAAGTGGCAGGCCGAGGAAGTGGTGCGCGCGAGCTCGCTCGACTGGACCATCATCCGCCCCTCGCTGATCTACGGTCCCGGCGACGAGTTCGTCTCCGTCCTGGCGCGCATGATGCGCCGCCTGCCCGCGATGCCCGTGCTGGGCAACGGTCAGTATCGCGTCCAGCCGGTGGCCGTCGAACAGGTCGCCGAGGGCTTCACCCGGGCGCTCCAGCTGCCAAGGTCCGTGGCGCAGACGTACGAGGTCGGTGGGCCCGAGGCCTGCCGCTTCGTGGATCTGCTCGACCAGATCGGCCTGGCGCTCGGCGTGCGGAAGGTCCGCAAGGTCCACGTGCCCCTCGGAGCCGTGAAGGCGATGACGCGAGTCCTTGGCTGGCTGCCCTTCTTCCCGGTGACGAGGGACCAGCTCGCCATGCTGGAAGAAGGCAGTGTCACCGACGCCAGCCGCTTCTACGCCGACTTCGACATCACTCCCGAGCCGCTGGCCCACGGGCTCAGGCGCATGCTCCACACGCCGTGATGGACAACCCCTTCAAGACCACCGGGCTTCGCCACGGCACGGACGACCCGCGTGGCCTGATCGAGCGCATCGACGCGCAGCTGGCCGAGCGCATCGAAGAGGGCGTCGAGATGGCCGCGCTCCATCTGCTGGTCGAGCTCCGCAAGCGGCACAATCGCCCCGCGCCGGAGACCGACAGTCGCGCAGATCGTGAGGAGTTCCAAGCGCTGGCCGAGGACCTCCTCGCCTATCTGGGGCGGACCTTCGAAGCTGATATCTCAGCCGACCGCCGCCCGGGCCTGGAGCAGGCACGGGCCGAGGGCGCCGATCTTCGCGCGCGAGAGCTGCGCGGCCAGATCTTTCTCGCGCGTCACCTGCCCGACTACTGGCAGCGTCTCGAGACTCACCGGGCGGCCCATGCCGAGGCGCATCTCGCCGCGCCGCCGCCAACCGGCTTCCTCAAGCGCCTGCTCCGCCCCTAGCACCCGGCTGAAGCACTCGCAGGATTAGGCGGCCCTCAGAGTTCCAGTTTGTGTTTCCTCGAGCTCCAACTGGGCGAGGGCCCAGAGATCCTCACACGCGTCCAGCGCCTCCCGCCAGCCGGTGTACTCCTTGAGCAGCGCCTCACGCTTGGCGGCGAGCCGCTCCTCCGCCTCGTCCAGTCGGGCGCGGAGATCAGGCAGCTGCCTGGCCGAGACCTTGGCGACTCCGGCCCGGGTGGAAGCGGCGATGCGGTCCAGCAGCCGGTTCAACTCATCACGCAGCAGAGCATCCAGGGGGTTCATCTTGTCCCTCCCGTCCTTCCTCTAGATGGGCTCCAATACTAATCATACGACGAGTCATTCGTCAACCCCTTCGTCTTTGGGACGCGAGCCCGCCGCCATCGCTTCAGGCTGCGCTCGAAAACATCAGAGGACTTTGGGCTTGACGCGTATCGAACATCTGTTATCGTGTGCAACATATGTTACAACCATGGCTGCTCCTCCTCCTGAGTCTGCCTCCCCGGCCGTCGAGCCTGCGCGTCCGCGCCTGGCGCAGACTCAAGGCGCTTGGCGCCGTCGCGCTCAAGAGCGGGGCCTATCTGCTGCCCTACTCCCCCGACCGCTATGAGCAGTTCCAGTGGCTCGCCCAGGAGGTCGAGAAAGACCGGGGCGAGGCGACCCTCCTCAAGGTGGACCGCGTGGAGAACATGAAACAGCCCGAGGTCGTCCGTCTCTTCCACGAGGCCCGCAACGCCGACTACGCGGCCCTGACGGACCGCTATCGGAAGCTGGTCGGCTCGGCCAAGCGGCCGCGCGCGGCCGAGGAACTGGCGCGGCTCGCGCGCGAGCTGGACCGTCTGGTCGACATCGACTTCTTCGATGCCCCCGGCCGCCAGCAGGCGCTGCGTGCCCGGGAAGCGGCAGAGCGGCGTGTGACAGGACCGCCCCAAGCCGGCGCCCGACCGGCGGGGCGGCTCGATCTCGAGGCCTACCAGGGCCGCCGTTGGGCCACCCGCCCGCGGCCCCACGTGGACCGCATCGCCTCGGCGTGGCTCATCAAGCGCTTCCTCGATCCGGCAGCCGAGTTCGTCTTTGCCGGGCCCGACGAGCTGCCGGCAGACGCCATCCCCTTCGACATGGCCGGCGTGGAGCTCGGCCACCAGGGCGATCACTGCACCTTCGAGACTCTGCTGCACCGCTCGGGGCTTCGCGACCGTCGCCTGGCGGCCCTCGCCGAGATCGTCCACGAGGCCGATCTCCGGGACGGCAAGTTCCCGCGCGACGAAGCGCGGGGGCTCGATCTCGTCCTGCGCGGGCTCCTCGCCGCCGTCAAGGACGACCACGAGGCGCTGGCCCAGGGTCTGACGCTGTTCGATGGACTCTACTCGACGATTGGAGAGCGCCGATGAGCCCGCCTCGAACCACCTGGGGCCTCATTCGCTACTTTCTCTATCTCGGCAGTCTGGGCTTCGGCGGGCCCGTGGCACTGATCGGCTACATGCAGCGCGACCTCGTCGAGGTGCGGGGCTGGTTCACCAAGGAGGAATACCTCAAGGGTCTCGCGCTCTCTCAGCTGGCTCCGGGGCCGCTCGCCGCCCAGCTCGCGATCTGCCTCGGCTACACGCACGCCCGCGTGTGGGGCGCCACCCTCGTGAGCGTGGCCTTCATCATGCCGTCTTTCCTGATGACCGTGGCGCTCGGCGCGCTGTACGTCGCCTTTGGCGGGCTTGCCTGGATGCAGGCGGCCTTCTACGGCGTGGGCGCGGCCGTGATCGGAATCATCGTCCGCTCGGCGTGGAAGCTCGGCACCATGACCATGGCGGGGGATCGGCTGCTCTGGGGCGTCTTCACCGTGATGGCGCTGGTGACGGCGTGGACCGAGTCCGAGATCGGCGTGCTCTTCGTCCTGTGCGGCGTCTTCGTCCTCCTGGTCCAGGCGCCGCCGCAGCGCCTCCTGGGTCTCGTGGGACCCCGCAAGGCCCTCTGGAGCGCTCCGTGGCCGCTCCTGTCTTTGACCAGCCTCGGGGCTACCGCGACCTTCCCCGTCCTGCTCGACATCCTCTGGTTCTTCACCAAGGCGGGCGCCTTCGTCTTCGGCAGCGGGCTTGCCATCGTGCCCTTCCTCTACGGTGGCGTGGTCCAGGAGCATCACTGGTTGAACGACAAGCAGTTCCTCGACGCCGTCGCGGTGGCCATGATCACCCCTGGTCCGGTCGTGATCACGGTCGCCTTCATCGGCTATCTGGTGGCGGGCCTCGGCGGGGCCACCGCGGCAGCCATCGGCGTCTTCCTGCCCGTGTATCTCTTTGTCGTCATCCCCTATCCCTGGTTCGACAAGTGGAGCACCAATCCGCAAGTCAAGGCCTTCGTCAAGGGCGTCACGGCGGCGGCGGCCGGCGCCATCGCGGGCGCCTGCTTCGTGCTGGGCAAGCGCGCGATCTTCGACGTGCCGACGGCGGCGCTGGCCGTGTGCGCGCTCGTCCTCCTGTGGCGCTTCAAGGTGCCCGAGCCGGTCCTCATCGTCGGCGCCGGCCTCATAGGCTTCACCATCTTCTGGCTGCGAGGGGCGGCATGAGATCGCTCCTGGTGACGGGCCTCGTGCTCCTTGCCACCGGCATGGCCGGCGCCCAGCCGCAGGAATCCCCTCACTATGGAGACAAGCCATGAAAGATCAGAAGGTCCTGTTCGTCTGTCTGCACGGCGCGGCCAAGAGCGTTCTGGCCGCCGCCGATTTCGACCGCATGGCACAAGAGCGCGGTCTGTGCGTCACCGCCGAGTCGGCCGGCACCGAGCCCGATGCCGCCATCGCGCCCGTGGTCGCCGCGGCACTTCGAGCCGACGGCGTGGACATGGGCGGCAGGAAGCCGCAGCTCGTGACGCGTGCGCACGTGACAGGCGCCGACCGTGTCGTGACCTTTGGCTGCGGCCTCGGCGCCGCGGCGCCCCCGGAGACCATGGTCGAGCAGTGGGACGATGTGCCCGCGGTGAGCGACGGGCTTCCTGCCGCCCGCGCAAGCATCCGCACGCACCTCGAGCGTCTGCTCGCGGAGTGCCTGGACATCGCGTGCACCGGCAAGGAGGCATGACATGGCTCTCAGACGATCGGGAGCATTCGGATTGGCAGTGGCCCTCGCGGCGCTGTCTGCGCTCGCGAGCTCGGCGGACACGGCGGAACGCGTTGCCGAGGGGACGGCTGCCGACTGGCTGCCCGTGGCGGAAGCGCTCGGGAAGTCCGGGGCGCTGCTACCGGGCGGCGTGTACCGGGTCGGGCTCCCGCGAACGGATTTGACCGTGACCGTCCAGGGCGTCCAGGTCAAGGCCGGCTTCGCGCTCGGATCCTATGCCGCCTTCACGAAGGTGGGCGCGGGCGCCATGGTCATGGGCGACCTCGTCCTGCTCGACCCGGAGGTCAATGCCGTCATGTCCCGCCTCTGGGAGAACAGCCTCAACGTGACGGCGCTTCACAACCACCTGATCGAGATGTCGCCCCACGTGATGTACATGCACTTCACCGGCCGCGGGTCCGCGGTCGCGCTGGCGCGAGGCCTTCGCGCGGCTCTGTCGGCGTCGGGCACCCCGTTCGCGCCGCCGCCCACGCCGGCCGCGCCGGGAGAGCTCGGCCTCCCCAAAGCGGACACGGACGCCGCCCTTGGACGCACCGGCGTTGTCAGCAGCGGCGTGCTGCAGTTCGTGGTGGCCAGGTCGGAGCGCATCACAGAGGACGGGATGCCGCTGCTGCCGGGCATGGGCGTGGCGACCGTGATCAACTTCCAGCCCACGGGGGACGGCAAGGCCGCCACGACGGGAGACCTCGTCCTGGTCGCCCGTGAGGTGAACGGCGCGGCGCGCGCGCTTCGCGCGCACGGCATACAAGTCACCGCCATTCATCAGCATGCGCTCGCCGACAGCCCGAGACTCTTCTACATGCACTTCTGGGCCACCGACGACGCCGTCACGCTCGCCCGCGGCCTGAGAGCCGCTTTGGACCTGACCAGCAGCACGAAGGAGAAGCCACAATGAAATGGGTGACCCGCGCCAGGGCCCGCGTGGACAGGATCGCCTGTCCCTGGCTCATTCGCCGCTTCATCGACAAGCAGGCGGAGTTTCTCTTCGTCCCGGACGCCCTGGTGCTGGCGACGGCCAAGCGAGAGGGCGCAACGCCGTTCGACGTGCCGGGGGTCGAGCTCGGCCATCACGGGGAGCGCTGCTCGTTCGACGCCTTCCTCGACACGTACCGCCTGGTCGACCCCGCGCTCCAGGCGCTCGCCCTCATCGTGCGCGGCGCCGACACCGACGCCCGCGGCATCGCGAAGGAGGCCTGGGGCCTCTACGCCGTCGCGAGCGGCTTCCGCGAGATCAGCCGCGATGACTTCGAGAACATGGATCACCAGTTCCCGGTCTACGACGCGCTCTATGCCTACTGCAAGAGCGGGCTGCCGCGTGGGGCGTGACGGCCGCCTCGTCTTCGCCGCGAAGACCGCCCGCACCTTCTGCTACGGCTTCCTGGGCGTCCTGCTTCCCGTGTATCTGACCCAGCTGGGGTTGGACGCGACCGGGCTCGGCGTCGCGGTGACCCTGACACTGCTCGCCAGCACCGCCATGACCTTCGCCATTCGCTGGCCGGCGGAGCGCTGGAGCCCTCGCGTCGCCTTGATGGTCCAGTCGGCGCTCATCGTCGCCTCCGCGGCGCTCTTCCTCTGGACGCTCCACCCATGGCTCGTGGTGCTGGCCGCCATGATCGGCAATCTCGCCGTGGGCACGGGCGAGACCGGGCCCTTCCTCGCCCTCGAGCAGGTCATCGTCACGCGCTCCACGCCGCGCGAGCGGCTGACCATGGCGCTGTCCCTCTACAACCTGACCGGCTACGCTGCCGCGGGCCTGGGGGCCGCCGCCGTCGCGCGCGCGGGCGCCTCGCCCCGCCTGCTCTTCGCGACATTCCTGCTGAGCGGTCTCATGCAGATCGCGGCCTACGGTCTGATGGCCTCCCGGACGCCGCCGTCGGCAGCGGCCCGGCGGGCAGCGGGAACGCCGTCGCGGCCCCTCGTGCGGCGCATCGCGGCCATCTTCGCCCTCGACTCCTTCGCGGGCGGCTTCGTCGTCCAGAGCCTCGTCACCTACTGGTTCTACACGCGCTTCGGCCTGGGTCTCACCGAACTGGGCTGGATCTTCTTCGGCGTGCAGTTCCTCTCGGGTCTCTCGCTCCTGCTGGCGGCCCGCGTCGCGCCGCGGCTCGGGCTCGTCAATACCATGGTCTTCTCCCACCTGATCTCGAACGTGCTCCTGATCTGCGTGGCGCTGGCGCCGGTAGCCTGGATGGCGGTCGCGTTCCTGCTGGCGCGCCATCTCCTCTCGCAGATGGACGTGCCGACGCGCCAGACCTTCCTCATGCTGGCCGTCGAGGACCACGAGCGGGAGCACGCCGCGTCCGTGACGAATCTCAGCCGTACGCTGGCCCAGTCCGTCACGCCCGCCGTGACGGGCTGGATCATGCAGGGATTGTCCCTGGCGGCACCCTTTTACCTGGGCGGTGGTCTCAAGATCGTCTACGACCTGATGCTCTACGCGACCATACGCCACGTGAAGACACGGTAGCGTGGCAGGCGCCGACGTCTCGTGCGCCTTACGCGGCGCTCAGCGAAGCAGCTGGCGCAGGCCCCAATCCGCCAAGCGCGGGGCGATGACGCTCGCGATTGCGAACACCCAGGACGGCCGGAACGGATAGACCTCGGGGCGAGGGCGCCTCACGCAGCGGAGGATGCATCGCGCCACGTGCTCGGCCGACTGGATGGGGCCGTGGGGTCCCGGCCCCGCGCGCCGCGTCTCGACCTCGTGGAACTCCGTCGCCGTGCCGATGGGGTAGACGAGGCTCACCGAGATGCCCGTCCCCGCGAGCTCCACGCGAAGCGCTTCGCTGAGTCCGCCCAGGGCGAACTTGGTGGCGCTGTAGGCGCCGCGATAGGGCACGCCGCGGCGGCCGACGATGGACGAGACGTTGATGATATGTCCTCGCCCCTGCCGCCGCATCCAGGGCAGGACGGCCTGTGTCGCGGTGAAGACCGCCATCAGGTTGAGCTCGAGGAGGGCGCGCAGCTCGTCGGGCTTGGTGTCTTCCACGGTGGCGGACAGTCCCCGCCCCGCGTTGTTGACGAGGACGTCGAGCCGACCCCAGCGCGAGGCGACGTCGTCCACCATGTCGCGCACCGCGCCCGCGTCCGTGACATCGAGGCCGTAGACCGCCGCCTCTCCGCCCGCGGCAGCGATGTCGGCAGCGAGGCGAGCCAGCCGCTCCCGCCGTCGCGCGCAGACGGCCACGCGCATCCCCTCGCCCGCCAGAACGCGCGCCGTCGCCTCGCCGATCCCGGCCGACGCGCCGGTCACGATGGCGACCCTGCCGGCGAGCACGGTCAATGCCGGGGACCTGCGGCTACGTGCCCGTGACAGCCTTGACAGCCTCCTGGGTGACCGAGACCATCCGGTCGAGCTGCGCCTCGGTGATGACGAGCGCCGGCGAGTAGAAGATGTGCTCCATTCGCGCCCGCGTGATCACGCCGCGCTTGCTCATCTCCTGGATGATCCGCGCGCCGACCTTTTGATCCGCCCCGTAGGCCTTCTTCGTCGCCTTGTCCTCGACCAGCTCGATGGCGGCCAGCAGGCCCTTGCCCGAGCGGATGTCGCCGACGTTGGGATGGCCGTCGAAGGCCGCGTGCAGGGCCCCGTGCAGGCGGGTGCCGAGCGCGGCCGAGCGCTCCCAGAGCCGCTCGCGCTCCATGATCTCGACGTTCTTGAGGCCGACCGCGCAGCAGGTCGGATGGCCCGAGTAGGTGTAGGCGTGCATCCACTTGTCCTCGGGCTTGACCGAGTCCATGGCGTCCTTGACGGCCTTGGAGACCATGATGCCGCCGAGCGGGAGATAGCCCGACGACACGCCCTTGGCGAAGGACATGATGTCGGGCAGCACGTTCCAGTGCGTCATCGCGAACCACTGGCCGGTGCGGCAGAAGCCCGTGATCACCTCGTCGGCGATGAAGAGGACCTGGTGCTTGTCGCACACCTTGCGCACCAGCGGGAAGTAATCGTCGTCCGGATAGAGGACGCCCCCGCCGCCGTGGATGGGCTCGGCGATGAAGGCCGCCACCGTGTCGGCGCCCTCGCGCAGGATCGCCTCCTCGAGCAGGCGCGCCGCGGTCTGCCCCGCCGTCTCGCCGGGCTTGCCGCCCTCCTGGCGGTACGGGTAGCAGGTCGGAATGTGGACAAAGCCCGGCACGCGCGGCTCGAACATCTTCCAGTACGGCGCCATCCCGGTGGCGCTCATCGCCTGAAGCGTCACGCCGTGATAGGCGTCCACACGCGCGATGACCTTGAACTTGTCGGGCTTCCCCCTGGCCTTCCAGTAGAAGCGCGCCGTCTTGAACGCCGACTCGTTGGACTCGGCCCCGCCGCAGGTGAAAAAGACCCCCTGCATGTTCGGGTACGAGAGCGAGATGAGCTTTTCGGCGAGCTGGACCGCCGGGATGTTCGACGAGCCCGCGTAGGCCGAGAAGTAGGCGAGCTCGCTCATCTGCGCCGCGGCGGCTTTGGCGAGCTCTTCCCTCCCGTGCCCGACATTGGTGTTCCACAACCCCGCCAGGCCGTCGATATACTCGCGCCCCTGGATGTCCGTGATCGTGGCGCCGCGGCCCTTGACGTAGACCATGGGCTCGAGGTGATCACTGGGATGATGCAGCGGGTGGATGAGGTGGTCCTGGTCGGACTTGATCAGTTCTGCGGCCTGTACGGCCATCGGATGCCTCCTCGAGTGGATCAGCGGTGATGAATGGACTTGGCGGGCGGATGCGCCCGGTAGTCGCCGCCGGGGATTGGGACGGCCCGGCCGAGCGGCCCGACGTACCAGTAGATGCACGCCGTGACCCGCCCCCCCGCGGCCATCCGGACCCCGACCTCCAAGCGATGATACTGGCTGCCCTCGGCGGAGTCCAGCGCCCGCCATAGGGCGGAATCCTTGAGCCGGTAGACTTCTCCATGAATGAGGCCGTCTCTGCTCGGGAGCGCGGCAGGGTAGCGGCCGAGGTCGAAGAGCAGGCCGGCGGCTAGCCCCTCGCCCACCAGCTCGGCACGGCCCTCGAGCAGCGCGTGGAGCGGGAAGCCGCGCATCAGGGTCCCGTAGACAAAAAGGAGCGGCTCAGCGTCCACGCAGGAAGCCCTCGAAGTCGCGCAGGGCCGTGGCGTAGCGGGCGCCCGCGACCCACATGAAGTCGTTGTGCTGCGCGCCGGGGATCGCGACGAACATCTTGGGCCCGGGCGCCATCTCGAAAAGCCGCTGCCCGTGCCAGAGCGGCACGATCTCGTCGGCCTCGCCGTGCATGACCAGCACGGGGCAGCGCACCCGGCCGATCTTGTCCACGTTGCGGAACTTGTCGAAGGGGAAGAGCGGTATCCGCGTCAGCACCCGGAAGGCCGTGAGGAAAGGGCTCTCGAGAATGAGCCCGCCGGCAGGCCGGCGCGTCGCCAGGTCCACGGCCGCGCCGGCCCCGAGCGAGCGGCCGTAGAGAATGATGCGCTCGGGCGGGACGCGGAGCTCGCGCGTCAGGTACTCGTAGGCGGCGTCGATGTCGGCGTAGACGTGTTCCTCCGACGGCCGCCCCTCGGAGAGACCGTAGCCGCGGTAGTCGTAGGCGAAGACGCCGAAGCCCAGGTCTCGCATGGGGGGAAGCGACGGCAGCACCCAGCCCAGGTCTTCCGCGTTGCCGTGGCTCAAGAGGAGCGTGTACGTCGCGCCCGGATTGGGAAGGTAGACCGCGGCGATCCGATCGCCGCCGGCGGTAGACAGCCTGATCACGTCGGGCGTGTCGCGGTAGCTCGGAGCGGGAGGCAGGAAAATCATGCGGTCGGAGACAACCCAGACCCACGCGCCGACGGCCACGTAGATGAACGCCACCGAGAGGAGGATGCGGAGGAGCGAGAACTCGGGGATCAGCAGTCGGCTGAGCCGGGCCGGGCTCACGATGCCCGACTACGGAAGACGGGTCTCGGAGGCCTTCGGCGGCTCCTCACGGGAGCTGGCGGTGGGCGAGCCTCAGCCACCCTTGATGCCAAAGCGCGGGAGGACGAAGCGGACGAGGCCTATCCAGGCGCCGAGCGCGACAACCACCGCCAGGACCGGTGCCCAGTCCATCTAGGCCTCCTTGCCATTGGCGGCTTGAAGCACGGCGTTGACGAAATCGCGCTCGGGAATGGCACCCTCGAACTCGACGCGGTCATTGATCACGATCTTGGGCACCGCTCGCACCTGGTAGCGCTGGGACATCTCCGGGAACTGCGTCGCGTCCACAGAATCGGACCGGACCCGCTCCGAGGCGACCGACATGTGCTGAGCCAGGCGCACGGCCCGGGGGCAGTGCGGTCAGGTGGGCGTGGCGAAGACCTTGATGGTGACGTCTTCGGTGAGCCCGGCCAGGGCCGCCTTGGTCTCGTCCTTGAGCTGTGCTTCGCCGCTGGAGACGGTCAGGATGGAGTCCATCAGGTTGGAGAACTCGTAGCCCGCCGGCACGCCCAGGAAGCGGATGCCGTAGTCCTTGGCACCCTCGACCACGACGACGGGCGTGACCGACACGCCGTAGGCCGCGGCCTCGTCCCGCTCGATGTGGGGGTTCAGCACCTTGACGGTGATCTTGTCCGAGAGCGCGGCCACTTCCTTGATGAGCGAGACGGCCTGGGTGTTGTTCTCGGGTCCGAGCTCGGAAGCGAATACCGTCAGTATCACCGGTGCCGCGAGCTTCTCGAACTGCGTCTTGACCGCCTGCTCGTCCTCCGCCGTCAGGAATCCCATGCGCTCAGTATACCCTCACGCGCGAGGCTTGCCGCGGACGATCTCTAGCATCCGACGGTACCCGGTGGGGTCAATGCGGGCGTCGATCAGCGTGGGCCCCTGCGCGCGCCGTGCGTTGACCAGCGCGCTCGTGAAGCCCGCCTCGTCCGTCGCGGTCCGGGCCGCCACGCCGAACGAGCGCGCGAGGGCCGCCAGATCGGGCCCGGCATAGCGCATGGAGGCGCCCGCGTATCCCTTCTGCTCCTGCTTGATCTCGATGAGCGACAACGCCGCGTCGTTGAAGACGATGACGGTGATGGGCAGGCGCAGGCGCGCGGCCGTCTCGAGCTCCGCCGCGACCATCATGAAGCCGCCGTCGCCCGTGAAGCACACGATCCGCTGCTCGGGCCAGACGAGCTGGGCCGCGATGGCCGCCGGCAGGGCGAAGCCCATGGTGGCGAGCCCGTTCGAGATCAGGAACTCTCCCGGCTCGACCGCCTGCCAGTACTCCGCGGCCTGGAACATATGGGCGCCCGCGTCCACGGTCGCGATGGTCCCGGCCGGGGTGAGCTCGCGGGTGATCTGGACCACGCGGTGCGGCGCCAATCCCGGCACACCGATCTCGAGCGCACGCTGGCGCTCGCGGCGGAGTCTCTCCACCTCGACCACGTCCCAGTCCGCGTGATGCTGGTGGAGCCGCGGTGCCAGCTCCTCGAGCATGGCGCCCAGGTCGCCCACCACCTCGAGGGCCGGGGTGAAAGAACCCTCTCCTCCGGGGGCGCCTGGCGACGGCGCACCGGAGGGACCCCGCACGAGGCTCAGCACGGGCGCGGTATAGCCCCAGCGGCGCGGAATCAGCTCCACCGTGTCGAGCCCGAAGACGATGATGAGGTCGGCCCGGCCGACCACGGGCTCTTCGAGCACACCGCCAGTAAACACGCCCATCGCCAGCGGGTGAGGATCGGGCAGCGCGCCCTTGGCCTTGTACGTGGTCAGGACGGGCGCGGGCAGCGCCTCGGCAAAGGCCCGCAGCCACTTGACCTCGGCGCCGCGACACTGAAGCCCCGCCACGACCACGGGGCGCTTGGCCTGCCTGATCATCACCGCGGCGCGGTCGAGATCGGCTGCGGCGGGAGGCGGCAGCGGCACCGGCGTCGCGGTCCCCGCGAACGGCACGGCGGGCTCTGCGGCAATGTCAGCGGGCAGGTCGAGATGCACGGGCCCTCGCGGCTCCTTCATCGCGAGCTGGGCCGCGTGGGCGATCCAGTGGCCCGCCGACTCCGCGCTCACGGGGAGGCTCCCCTTCACCACCGGGGCCAGGAAGGCCGCGTGGTCGAAGGCCTGGTGCGTGGCGAAGCGGAGGAGCGCGGCTGGATGCCGGTCGGAGAGATAGATCAGCGGGCTGCGGTCGAGAAAGGCGTGGGCGAGCCCGGTGGAGCTGGCGGCCACGCCGGGACCGAGCGTGGACATCGCCGCCCCCGGGGCGCCCGTGAGCTCGCCCGTGACGGCCGCCATGATGCACGCCGCCGACTCCTGATGGCAGAGCACGAAGGGCAGCCCCTGCGCCCGCGCGGCCTCGAGCAGCTCGAGGTTGGAGCCGCCGCCCGGGACGCCGAAGATGCGCTGGACTCCGGCGCGGTGGAGACCGCCGACCAGGACGTCGGCGACGGTGGGCATCAGGACCGGACCGGCAGGATGACGGCCGCGGTACCGGGCGCGGTCACCTCGCCGGCGTTCTCGATCCACAGCTCGAGGTTCACGTGGCCGTCCCGGCCCTTTTTCTTGACGCGCCCTCGGGCGGCGATGGTCTCCCCGACGAAGTTCGGCCGCCGCATCTGAAAGGCCAACGACTTGAGAAAGCCATCGTCGCCTATCCAATCGGTGACGACCCGGCAGAGGCACCCGCGGATGAACGCCGTATTGACGAAGATGTCCTTGTGCCCGGCCTGCCGGGCGAAATCACGATCGTGGTGGATGGGATAGAAATCCTGGGTGCCCGAGACCTGGGCGATCATGCGCGTCATGGTCAGCTCGAGCGAAAAGCCCTTCAGCTCCTCGCCCTCGCGCACGTCTTCCCATCGAGGACCTGGCCAGCGCGTCCCGACGGTCATGCCCGGCTCATCCCCGTGGCGATCTCCTCGGGCGTCCGGTGGACCAGGATCTGGTTGGTGCGCCTGGCAACGACCTCCCGCTGCTGGTTGACGATTGTCGTCTCAGTGCGGATCCAGACGGAGAGCGGGTCGAGCTTGGTGCCTCGCTGGTGGATGGCGACGACCTTGTGGCTGGCGCCCAGGCGATCGCCCACCTTGACCGACTGGAGCCACTCGAACTCCTGGTTGAGGTTGATCAAGCGGTCACCCGGCGTCGGGATCCCGCGGATCACCGGGAGGATGTCGTAGTCTGCCTGTGGAGACGGCCCCAGCGAGGCGAAGTAGTCCACCATCACGGGCGGGCAGTGGCCATCCTCGAGAAAGCGGGGGTTGGTGTCCTCGATCATGTGGCAGTGACGGCGGATCGGCTCGTGCTCCACCGGATAGCGTCCCCACGACAGCGGGGTCTCGTATCCCTCCCACTGCCTCTTGACCGCCGTGACGTCATAGGCCACGGGAAAGACTAGCCGGCGAGGCGGGCGAGAACGGGACGCATCCGGTCGAGCGCCTTGCGGATATTGCCTTCGGAGTTCGCGTATGACAGGCGGAGGTAGCCCTCGCCGTACTGGCCGAAGGCCGTGCCGCCGAGGACGGCCACCCCGCCCTCCCTGAGGATGGCTTCGGCGACCTCGCTGGAGGGCCGCTTGAGCGCCTTGATGTTGGGGAAGACGTAAAAGGCCCCCTTGGGCGTGCGGCACGTCACCCCCGGCAATGCGTTGAGCCCGGCCACGATGATGTCCCGGCGGCGTCTGAACTCCGCCACCATCTGCCGCACCGGCATCTGGTCTCCCTGGAGCGCGGCGATGCCCGCCCATTGCGTGAACGACGCCGTGCACGAGTTCGAGTTGACCATCAGCCGCGCGATGTGCTCCGCGAGCGGCACGGGCATCACACCGTAGCCCATGCGCCAGCCCGTCATTGCATAGCTCTTGGAGAAGCCGTCCAGGATGATGGTGAGGTCGCGCATCCCGGGAAAGCGGGTGATCGAGGCGAACTCACCCTCGTAGAGGAAGGCCTTGTAGACCTCATCCGTGAGGACGGGGATCTGGTACTTGACGGCGATCTCGGCGATGCGGCCGAGCTGGTCCAGGCCCAGCACGCCGCCCGTCGGGTTCTGGGGCGAGTTGATGATGATGAGCCTGGTCTTCTTCGACGCGGCCTTCTCGAAGGCTGCCATGTCGAAGCCGAAGTCGCTCTCTTCACGCAGCGGGATGGGCACGGGGACGCCGCCCACGAAGTTGATGACCGATTCGTAGATGGGGAAGCCCGGGTTCGGGTAGATGACCTCGTCGCCCGGGTTCACCAGCGCCGTGATCACGAAGTACATGATGGGCTTGGCGCCCGGTGTGATCACGATCTCCTCGGGCGCCGCCGGGATGTTGCGCGTGGCGCCCACGTCCTTGGCGATGGCCTCGCGCAGCTCGGGCAGCCCGGCGGCGGGGCCGTAGTGCGTCGCCCCGTCGTCCAGCGCCCGCTTGGCCGCCTCCCGGATATGGGCGGGCGTGTCGAAGTCGGGCTCACCGATCTCGAGGTGGACGATCTCCTTGCCCTGCCGCTCGAGGGCTTTGGCGCGGGCCAGCACCTCGAAAGCGGATTCGGTCCCCAGCCGTGACATGCGCTCGGCGAAGTTCATAGTGACGACGATTATACTCGACGGCATGGAGCTTGTGGAGATCGCCGCGGGCTGGTTCTGGATGGGCTGGGAGGAAGGGCATCCTGGCGAGCGACCTCGCCACCGCGTCTGGCTCGACGCCTTCTCCATCGGCCGCGCCCCGGTCAGCAATGCGGAGTACGCGCGCTTCCTCGAGGCGGCGGAAGCCCCGCCCCCGCCCTCCTGGGAGGATCCGCGGTTCAATGATCCCGGCCAGCCGGTCGTCGGCGTCAACTGGTTCGATGCGGTTCTGTACTGCGACTGGCTGTCGAGCGAGCGCGGCGGCCGGTGCCGGCTGCCGACCGAGGCCGAGTGGGAGAAGGCGGCGCGCGGCGGGCTCGACGGCGCGCGGTTTCCCTGGGGGGACGAGAGGCCGGCGGCGGCGCGCTTCGACAGGCCTGCCCCGCTCGCGGAGACCGCCGCCAATCCCTTGGGGCTCTGCGCCCTCTCGGGCGTCTGCCACGAGTGGTGCCTCGACTGGGAGGGCGGAGGGTACTACGCGGTCTCGCCCGAGAGGAACCCTCAGGGTCCGCCCCACGGCACGCGGCGCGTCTCGCGAGGCGGCGCCTGGCGGCACCAGGATCCGTGGAGTCCCGTCGCCCACCGCTCGTCGCTGCCCCCCAGCCTCCGCTACACCGACTACAGCTTCCGCGTCTGCCGAGTCAGCTCTTGAGGGGTGCCGCAAGCTCGCCCCAATGCGCTTTCAGCTCAATAGCGCAGGTGGGCCCTTCTCGGCGGCCTGCTAGAGGCGAGAGCGGAGATCGCTGATATCGAGCCGGACATCGCGGAACGCGACTCGGACGACGGCATGGGTGGCCGCGAAGCGCTGGTCCATCTCGGTGTGGAGCTCGCCGCCCAGGCGATCGACGCGTTCAAACGTCGCCGCCACACCTTCCGCAACACCGCGGACGTCATGCCGGAGATCCTCGGCGACGACGTCGAAATGACGGCGAGTCTCGAGTGCCGACGTCCGCATCTCTTGGCGCAGCCCTCCGACCTCCTGGCGCAGCCCTCCGATCTCCTGATGCAGCCCTCCGATCTCCTGGTGCAGCCCTCCGATGTCCTGGTGCAGCCCTCCGACCTCCTGGTGCAGCCCACCGATCTCCTGGCGCAGCTCACCGATCTCCTGGCGGAGTCCCCCGAGGGCCTGATCGAGGTAGGCGCGAGTCTCGTCGTCCACGGCATTACTCTAGTTGTCCGTCCGCGTCCATTTCAAGTGTGCCGCCCTCGATACACGACCTGCCGTCACATGTGGGCGATCACGTCTATTTCGACGAGGGCGCCGGCGGGCAGCTTGGCCGCCTGGACGGTGGAGCGCGCCGGGGGCTGCTTCCCCGCGTGGCGCGCGTACACCTCGTTCATCTCGGCGAAGTCTTCCATGCGCGCGAGGAACACCGTCGTCTTGACCAGGTAGTCGAGCCGGCTGCTTGCCGCCGTCAGGACGGCCTTGATGTTGACGAAGATCTGCTCGGTCTGCTCGGCGACGGTGGTCCCGGTGAGCGTGGTCTCGCCCGGCTTGAGCGCGATCTGGCCCGAGACGAAGACCAGGTTGTCCACCCGGATGGCTTGGGAGTAGGGCGCGCCCTCGAGCGGCGCGGGCGCATGCTCGGTGCGGATCACGAATTTCTTCGCCATGGAGTTCTCCTTGACTACCAGAGGCTCTGCGGCAGCGGCAGGCCCTCGAAGGAGGAGGTGGGCAGCGGTTCCGGCGCCGCGAGACCCAGATCACCCGCGATGGCGTGGAGCTGGCGGAGGTGCCGGGCCGCGTGGCACGCGGTCCGCTCGAGCAGGTCGTGGCCGTTCTGCGGGCCGTCGTAGACCTCTATGATGCGCGCGTACTCGGAGGGCGCCGCGCCTTCGAACCAGCCCGACACGCGCCCGCGCACCAGCGCCCCGTAGCGCGCGATGGCGGAGCCGTCGACGAGATCGGGGGGCGCCTGCTCCTCGAGCCAGGATTCCGGGAGCTGGCCCATGTCCATCCCGTCGACATAGGCCAATGAGAGTCTCAAGACGTGGAAGGCCAAATCTCGTACGCTCCGGTCGCACTGGGGCGGTTTGTAGTCCAGCGCGCGAATCGGCAGCGCAGCGACCAGCCGCCCGGTACAGGCCAGGATTTTATCGAGCCGCTCGCCGAGCTCGCGTGGCGACTCCTTGACCGTGGGAGAATGAGCGGGTTGATCGGGGACGGGCACGGTCAAAGGTTACCACCAACCGCATGCCGCATGCCGCGCCCCTACCTCACGCTCAGGAAGACGTGGAGCCCCCGGCGGTCCGCGACCACGAGGTCGAGCAGGCCGTCGCCATCGAGATCGTGCACCAGGAGGTTGGACTGGACCGGACCCGCGAGCTGGAGCGCCCAGCGCTCCTCCCAGCGGCCGCTCGACATCTCCAGCGCGGCCAGCACGTCGCGGCTCTGACGGGGCAGGATGATCTCGAGCCGGCCGTTACCGTTCATGTCGGCGAGCACGGCCTGATCCTGGTTGCGGGAGCCGAAAGCGTGCGAGGAGTAGCCGAGGGCCTTGGCCGTCGGCACAAGCGCGGCGCCGCGCCGCTCGTAGGCCACGAGAACTCCCGCGAGGTGAGGCGTGTTGACCGCGATGAGCTCTGGAATGCGGTCGCCCGAGACATCGGCGGCGCCCAGCACATGGACCCAGCGGTTGCTCTGCCCGAACGCGGGCCCCTCGGCCAGGATCTCGAGCCCCGTCTCGCGCCAGCCGAGCGCCATGATCGAGGAGCCCTGGGTCAGCGTGCTCTTGACCACGACGACCGCCGGACGGCGGCCCTCGCCGACGGGCGCCAGAATCGGAATCAGGTCCTCGATGACGCCGCGGCCGCGCAGGATGTGGCGGAACCGGACTTCCAGTGCGTTCGGGGCGACGGTAACCACCGTCACCGCCGATGCCTCGAGCTTGTCGCCGAGGGCGCCGTGCGGGTAGCGATCGGTCGGATCCGAGAGGACCACGGCCTGGAGGCCTGCGGAGCCGTCGAGGCTGCCGAGGGTGATCCGTGCATCGGGCAGCGCGCGCGCTTCCACGCGCGACAGGACCCGCGGAGCGGAGGGCAGGCTGCCGATCAGCACCATGGCGCCGTCGGCGGCCACCGCCAGGAGATCGTCCCAGGCCTTGCCCTCGAGCGTGACGGGAACGGGAAAGGTCAGCCGGGAGAGCGGGCTGCCGACGTCGAAGGCCCGAAGGAAGCCCTCGCTCCAGACGAGGAGGCGGCCGTCGGGCGAGACGGCGACCACTGCGGTGCGCCCCTCGCCGAGCGCGACGACGACGGGTGGCCCGTCGGGGCTCGCGACCTCACCGTAGCGCCCCACGACCTGCAGCTCCGTCCTGCCCAGCTCGAAGATCCAGAGCGTGCCGTTGGCGTCGATGGCGCAGAGCCGCCTGGAAGGAAGGGAGACGATCCAGCGGAACGGCGCTTCGCCAACGGCGGAGGTCACGAGCAGGTGGGGGAAGGTGCCCTTGCCCGCGACAACGCGGTTGGCGCCGGGCCCGCCGTAGGACAGTGGCCACGCGTACGCCGGCGCTCCCAGCGCCTGAACCAGGAGCGCCGCGCCGAGGAGCCGGGCGATCACGCTCCTATCGGCCGTGGAAGACGACCGGTTGCTTCTTGGCGAATGCCGCGACGCCGTTCTTGAAATCCTCCGTGTGGCCGCAGGAGGCGATGGCCTGGGCCTCGAGCTCCATCTGCGTCTCGAGGCTTTCCTGCGTGGACTGGTGGAAGAGCAGCTTCGCGCGCCCGAAGGCGAGCGTCGGCCCCTGGGCCAGCTCCTTGGCCAGCGTGGCCACGGCCGAGGAGAACTCGGCGTCGGGATGGACGCGGTTGACGAGGCCCCAGTCCATGGCCTCGCGGGCCGAGAGCACGCGGTTGGTGTAGTGAAGCTCGAGGGCGCGCCGGAGCCCGATCATGCGCGGCAGGAAGTAGGAGGACGAGCCGTCGGGCGAGGCGGCGATCCGGGAATACGCCATCGTGAACTTGGCAGACTCGGCCGCGACGACGAGGTCGCCCGCGAGCGCCAGGCTCATGCCTCCGCCCGCCGCCACGCCGTTCACGGCCATGACCACCGGCTTCGCCGTGCGGGCGAGCCGGGAGACCGCGCCGTGCAGGTACGTCGTCAGCTCCTTGATGAGGATGCCGATGCGATCCGGGCTGTCGTTGAAGTCCTTGACGTCGCCGCCCGCGCAGAAGGCCTTGCCCGTGCCCGTGACGACAATGCAACGGACGGCGCGGTCCTCGTCGGCCTCGAGGGTGGCATGGAAGAGGTCGCGGCCGAGCGTCAGGTTGAGCGCGTTGTAGGCCTCGGGACGGTTCAACGCGATCGTCGCGACGGCGTCCCGGACCTCGTAGCGGATCGCCTCGTAGCCCATGCCGGCCTCCTTTGACTCTGTGACGGCGGTCAGCGCCGGTCGCCGACGCGGTGAAGTTTCAGGAGATTGGTGGTCCCGGTCACCCACATGGGCGCGCCGGAGATGATGACGATCACGTCGCCGTTGCGTACCGTTCCATCCCCCAGGAGCGTCGCCTCGACCTCTTGGACCATCTCGTCCGTGGTCTCGACTTTTCGGATGAGTCTGGAGCTGACGCCCCAGTAGAGGCCGAGCCGCCGCTGGACCTCCGGGATGGGCGTGAGCGCCACCATCGGCACGTCGGGCCGCTCGGAGGAGATGAGCCGGGCGCTGAAGCCCGACTGCGTGAAGGCGACGATGGCCTTGGCGTGGAGCACCTCCGCCGCCCGGCAGGCCGACTCCGCGATGGCCTCGGGGAAGCCATAGGCCTCGGGGCGAGGCGGCGGGGCCGCGGCCCGCGCGGTCTCGCGCTCGGCGCGGGCCGCCACGCGCGACATGACCTCCACCGCCTCGACGGGGTGCTGGCCCAACGCCGTTTCGGCCGAGAGCATGATGGCGTCCGCGCCCTCGAAGATGGCCGTGGCGACGTCGGTCACCTCCGCCCGCGTGGGCCGGAGGTAGGTCACCATGGACTCCAGCATCTGCGTGGCGACGATGACCGGCACCTTGGCCACCCGGGCTTGCCTGATCACGTCCCGCTGGATGATCGGCACTTCCTCGAGCGGCACCTCGAGGCCGAGATCGCCGCGCGCCACCATGACCGCGTCCACGAGGGCGAGAATGCCCGGCAGATTGCGGACGATCTCCGATCGCTCGAGCTTGGCGATGATGGGCAGGCTCGCCCGCTGCTCCAGGAGGAACTTGCGCACCTCCTGGATGTCGGACGCCGAGCGCACGAAGGACACCGCGACGTAGTCCACGCCGTGCGCGATGCCGAAGCGGAGGTCCTCCTTGTCCTTGGGTGTGAGGCAGGAATCCGGCAGCGCCAGGCCCGGGAGCGTCACGCCCTTGTGATCCGACACCACGCCGCCGACCGTGACACGGCAGTGCGCCTCACGGGCATCCACGCGCTCGACGACGAGCTGGATCGCGCCGTCGTCCATCCAGATCTGATCCCCTGGCTTGAGCGCCGCGAGGAGCTTGGGATGGTCCAGCGAGGCGCGCGCGGCCGTTCCCAGCACCCTGTCGAGCGTCAGCACGAGGGGCTCGCCCGCCAGGAGCATGGCGCGGCCGCCCACGAAGTTGCCGAGCCGGACCTTGGGGCCCTGGAGGTCCTGGATGATGGTGATCGGATGGCCCCACTCCGCCTCGCCCTCGCGGATGGCGAGGATCGCCGCGGCGTGCTCCTCGTGGGTGCCGTGGGAGAAATTGAGCCGCGCCACGTCCATGCCCGCCTCGACCAGCTTGCGGAGCATGGCGGGCGTCCGGCTGGCCGGGCCGATCGTGCACACGATTCGCGTCCGCCTCACTTGAACACCTTCTTGAGGACCTGCCCCGTGTAGGACTTGGACGCCTGCCGGGCGACCTCCTCGGGGGTGCCGGCGGCGACCAGGCGGCCGCCCTCGTTGCCGCCCTCGGGTCCGAGATCGACGATCCAGTCGGCGGTCTTGATGACGTCCACGTTGTGCTCGATGATCACCACGGTATTGCCCTGGTCCACGAGCTGGTTCAGCACCTCGAGCAGCCGCCGGATGTCGGCGAAGTGCAGGCCCGTCGTGGGCTCGTCGAGGATGTAGAGCGTGCGCCCCGTGGCCCGGCGCGAGAGCTCGGTGGCGAGCTTGACGCGCTGGGCCTCGCCTCCCGACAGCGTGGTCGCCGACTGGCCGAGGCGGATGTAGTCGAGCCCGACGTCGTGGAGCGTCTGGAGCTTCTGCTTGATCGCCGGCACCGGGTCGAAGAACCCGAGCGCCTCGGCCACGGTCATGTCGAGGACCTCGGCGATGTTCTTGCCCTTGTAGCGCACCTCGAGCGTCTCGCGGTTGTAGCGCTTCGCCTTGCAGACCTCGCACGTGACGTAGACGTCGGGCAGGAAGTGCATCTCGATCTTGACCAGGCCGTCGCCCTGGCAGGCCTCGCAGCGGCCGCCCTTGACGTTGAAGGAGAAGCGCCCGGGCTGGTAGCCGCGCATCCGCGCATCCGACGTCCGCGCGAGCAGCGTCCGGATCAGGGTGAACACGCCCGTGTAGGTCGCCGGGTTGGAGCGCGGCGTCCGGCCGATCGGCGACTGGTCGATGTCGATGACCTTGTCGAGATGCTGGGCGCCCTCGATCCTGTCATGCTCGCCGGGGCGCTCCTGGGCGCGGTGGAGCATCTGCGCCAGCGCGCGGTACAGGATGTCGTTGACGAGGGTGGATTTGCCCGAGCCCGAGACGCCCGTCACCGCCGTGAAGGTGCCGAGCGGGATCTTGACCGCCATGCCCTTGAGGTTGTGCTCGCGCGGGTTGTGGATGGTGACGTGCTTGCCGTTGGGCGCGCGGCGCTGCATCGGGATGGCGATCTCCTCGGCGCCGGAGAGGAACCTGCCCGTGAGCGACCCCGGGTGCGCGGCGATCTCCTCCGGCGTGCCGACGGCGACCAGGTGCCCGCCCAGCTCCCCCGCCCCGGGCCCCAGGTCCACCACGAAATCGGCCGCGCGGATCGTCTCCTCGTCGTGCTCCACCACGAGGACGGTGTTGCCGAGGTCCCGCAGCCGCTTGAGCGTGTCGAGGAGCCGGCTGTTGTCACGCTGGTGGAGACCGATGCTGGGCTCGTCGAGGATGTACAGCACGCCGACCAGGCTCGAGCCGATCTGGGTCGCGAGCCGGATCCGCTGTCCCTCGCCTCCCGACAGCGTCGCCGCTGCCCTGTCGAGCGTCAGGTAGTCGAGCCCGACGTGACTCAGGAACCCGAGCCGCTCGCGGATCTCCTTGAGCACGCGGCGCGCGATCTGGGCGTCCCGCTCCGACAGCGTCAGCGTGTCGAAGAACTGTCGCGCCGACTTGATCGAGAAGCGGACCACGTCCGCGATGGATCGCCCCGCGATCTTGACGGCGAGCGTCTCGGGCCGGAGGCGGGAGCCCTGGCAGGCGGGGCAGTCTCTCAGCGCCATGAAGCGCTCGAGATCCTGTCTCACCTCGGAAGACAGCGTCTCCTTGTAGCGGCGCTCGAGGATCTTGACGGCGCCCTCGAAGCCATCGCCGGCCTCGCCGTGGAGGATGATGTCCCGCGTCTTCTTCCCGAGCGTGCCCCACGGCGTCGCGAGATCGAACTTGTAGCGGCGAGCGAGCACGCCGAGCGTCTGCTTGAAGGTCACGCCGCCCGGTCCGGCCCAGGGGGCGAGCGCCCCGTCGCGGAGCGAGCGGGCGGGGTTCGGCGCCACGAGGGCCGGGTCGATCTCGTAGCGCGACCCGATCCCGCCGCACTCGGCGCAGGCGCCGTAGGGGCTGTTGAAGGAGAACATGCGCGGGGACACCTCGGGGAAGGAGATGCCGCACGCCGCGCAGGCCAAGCGCTCCGAGAAGACATAGGACGGGCCGTCGGCCACCTCGACCTGGACGACGCCCTCAGCCAGGCGGAGCGCGGTCTCGAGCGAGTCGTTGAGCCTCGAGCCGAGCGTGTCCCGGATGACCAGGCGGTCCACCACCACCTCGATCGTGTGCTTCTTGGTCTTGGCGAGCTCGATCTCCTCGCCGAGCTCGTGGAAGAGGCCGTTGACGCGCACCCGGACATACCCCTGGCGCCGCAGGTCGAAGAAGAGCTTGCGGTACTCCCCCTTGCGTCCCCTCACGACCGGCGCCAGCAGCATGAGCCGGCTACCCGCTGGCAGCGCCATGACGCGGTCCACCATCTGCTGGACCGATTGCGCGGAGATCACGGCGCCGCACGATGGGCAGTGGGGCACGCCGATCCGCGCGAAGAGCACGCGGAGGTAGTCGTAGATCTCGGTGACCGTGCCGACGGTCGAGCGCGGGTTCTTCGAGGTCGTCTTCTGCTCGATGGAGATCGCGGGCGACAACCCCTCGATCGAGTCGACGTCGGGCTTCTCCATCTGCTCGAGGAACTGGCGGGCGTAGGCCGAGAGCGACTCGACGTAGCGCCGCTGGCCCTCGGCGTAGATGGTGTCGAAGGCGAGCGACGATTTGCCCGAGCCCGAGAGCCCCGTCAGGACCACCAGCTGGTCGCGGGGAATCTCGAGGTCTATGGACTTGAGATTGTGCTCGCGCGCTCCTCGGATGACGATCCGGTCATTAGCCATGGATTAGAATCATACCCCCGCCGCCGGCAGCGGCACAACGCGCAGCCGCCCGTGGCGGCGCTCCGTCACCACGACGGTCGCGAGACCGAGGATCGCCCCCGGCCGGCGACGACGAAGCCCACCCCGTGCGACGGCCGCTCGACGGTGAAGCCGATGGCCAGCGAGCCGATGACGATGCCGACGGCAAAGACGTCGCGCCACCGGCCCGTGGCAGCGCCGGCCACGCGCTACGACCGCCGCCCCGCGCGCCGGGCCGCCCACAGCACCACCGCGGCCGCCGGCGCCGCGGCCACGGCGGGATAGCCCAGCGGCAGTGAAGCCCAGCCCGGCGAGCCGCCGGCCGTCCACTGCCCCGCCAGCGCCAGCGCGACGAAAATCCCCAGCCCAACGAGCCCAGCCCAGGTGCCCCAGCGGGCCCTGGCGGCCGGCGGAGGCAGGAGCACCGCGGGAGCGAGGGTCGAGGCCGCGATACCGAGCGCGATCAGCACGAGCACCCACGGCTCGGCCGGCCAGAAGCTTGCCAGCGCCGCCGCGCCGATGATGGCCGACCAGAGACCGAGATCGTGGCCGATCTCCCCACCGCCCGTGACATCGAGGCCGCCGATCCGCTCGCGGAGCGACACGCTCGAAGCGAAGAAGCTCGCGAGCCCGGCAAGCGGCACGAGCGGCAGGACGAAGCGACCCGCAGCCACAGTCAAGGACGGCGGCCCCATCAGGCGCTCGAGGGCGATGCCGCCCAGGAAGACGTCGGGAGCGCCGAGCGCGCAGTAGACGGCCCAGCCGATGCCCCAGACGAACACCGCGAGGAGCCCGGCGCCGACGGCGGCCGTCTCGCCACGACTGACCCTGCCCGCGGCGCCGAAGCCCACGAGCGCGAGCGCGCCGCCCGTGAGCGTGACGAGAAGCCCCCAGCGCCCCGACGAGTCGCCACGCGGGCCGTCGGCCCAGGCGATACCTGAAGGCGGAGCTCCGGGCACGGCCTTGCCCGCCTCGAAGCGCAGCCGCGCGCCGGGCGGCCACGTCAACTCGTCCCCGGGACGGAGCGTCACCGACTGTCCGGCCTGGAGCTCCCAGTCGCTCTCGCTCACCCGCGCTCCATCGCGCGCCCGGACGTGAATCTGCGCCGGGCCGGCCGCCGTGATCCGGTGCACCTCCTCGAAGACCAGCACGCCGTGCCCGCGCCCCACGCGCAGCTCGCGCCCGGTCCTGACCCATGGGCTCGAAGCCGGAAACCGGAACGCCGGCTGCGAGGCCACTCGCTCCCAGGCGCCCAGAGGGCCCAACGCGGTCCCGCGCGCGAGAACGACGAGAGACACGAAGAGGCCGAGCAGGGCCGCGAAGAGAAGCCACGGCACGAGGCGCCCGGCCCGCCGCCAGAGCACGAGAAGCCACGCCCCGCCCGCGGCGATCCCGATGCCTTGCCAGCGCGGCGCGCCGAGCCACGCTGCCGCGTCAGCCGCCAGCACGAGGCCGCCCCAGAGGAGAAGCCCGGCGACGAGGAGAAAGACGACGACCGGAAAGAGGGCGTCGCGCGCGTGCTGGGCGGGCTGCGCGTCACCGCCGGAGATGCTCAAGGCCAGCAGCGGCGCCACCAGCAGCAGGAGCCCGGCCCAGACGCCGTCGGGTCCGCCCTCGAGAACCAGGCCCGGCAGCGCGAGCCACGCGGCCGGAGTGAGCCAGATGGCCAGCGTGCGCGCGCCGGATATCACCGGTGGAGGACCACCGCCACCAGCCACGCGAGCGCGGGGGCGACGACGGCGCCGTACCACCAGAGCGCGGCGAGGCCCGCGATGCGAATGCTGCCCGCCTCCGAAGGCAGCGCGCCGATGAGCGGGTAGGCGGCCAGCAAGAGCAGGAGGAGGGCCGGGCGCGCGAGTCTCACGACGGCCGCATCATAGCAAATCGGGGTAAAATGACGGAGGCTCTCAACCCCGAAAGAGGAGAGGACATGCCCGATCGGATCAAGCGAGTGATGGTCGTGACCGCGCACCCGGACGATTCGGAATTCGGCGCGGGTGGCACGGTGGCGAAGCTCACGAGGGAGGGCAAGACCGTCACCTACTGCATCCTGACCAACGGCAACAAGGGCTCGAGCGACCGCAGCATGACGCCCGAGCGGCTGGTCACGATCCGCGAGGAGGAGCAGCGGAACGCGGCGCGGGTGCTGGGAGTGGACACGGTGGACTTCCTGGGCTTTCCTGACTGCGAGCTCGAGAATACCCGCGAGTCTCGGATGGCGGTGACCGCGGCCATCAGGCGCAACCGGCCGGACCTCATCATCTGCCAGAATCCGCACCGCACGAAGAATTTCGGCGCCTCCCATCGCGACCACAGGATCGCGGGTGGCATCCTGCTCGACTGCGTCTACCCCCTGGCGCGCGACCACATGGCGTTCCCCGAGCTGTTGGCGCAGGGCCTCGAGCCCCACAAGGTCAAGGAAGTGCACATGATGTGGTGGGACGAGCCGGAGATCGTCGTGGACACCTCCGACACGATCGACCTCAAGATCAAGGCGCTCCAGTGCCACGTGAGCCAGATCCGGGACATGGCCGGGATGGAGAAGCGGGTCCGCGAGCGCGGCGCCCAGCTCGGGAAACCGCAGGGCTACGCCTACGCCGAGACCTTCGACCAGATTGTGATCGACCGCTAGCGCGAGGAGACTCCCCTGATGGCGGGAGCGACAACGACGCCGACGACGCTGGTCGAGCTGATGCAGGGCAGGGTCTCGGCCGAGCCGGACGCGGCGTACTTCCACCTCTACGACGAGACGGTCACCTACAGCCAGCTCTGGAAGGAAAGCGCCCGTTACGCCGCCGGGCTCCGCCAGGCGGGCATCGACCGCGGCGACAAGGTCTGCCTCATCTATCCCACGTGCAAAGAGTTCTTCTTCACCTTCTTCGGCGCGCTCCGCCTGGGCGCCGTGCCGGTGCCACTCTACCCGACGCTGGGAGTCGACGCGACCGCGAACGTCTTCCGCGACTCCGAAGCCAAGGCCGTCGCCACCATCGGCTGGTTTCGCAAGGGCGTGGAGGAGAGCCAGTCGGCCGCGTCCAATATCCGGCACGTGCTCGAGCCCCAGGACCTCGAAGTGGACAGCCCCGCTCCCGTCTTCCCGACGCCGGTCGAGACCGACACGGCCTTCATCCAGTACACGTCCGGCAGTACCGGCAGCCCGCGGGGCGTGGTGCTGAGCCACGCCAACGTCACCCAGACGGTCGCCTTCATGGCCGAGGCGGCGCGGCTCACGCGCCGGGATGTCGTCGTCTCGTGGCTGCCCCTCTACCACGACATGGGGCTGATAGGCTGCGCGTTCACGCCGGCCTCGATGGGCGCGGATCTCTGGCTCCTGCCACCCGACCTCAAGAACCCGCGCATCTGGCTCGAGCTCGTGACCAAGGTGCGGGCGACCTTCACCGTGTCCCCGGACTTCGGCTTCAGGAACTGCGTGCGCAATATCGGCGACACCTCGGGCATCGATCTCTCCTCGCTCGCGCAGGCCCTGTCGGGCGCCGAGCCCGTGCGCCTCAGCACGATCGCGTCGTTCGAGAAGAAGTTCGGCGCCGAGAACCTGATCACGCCGTGCTACGGGCTGGCCGAGGCGACGCTGGCCGTGGCCATCTGGCCGCGCAAGACACCACTCCGCCCCGATCCCTCCGGCAGGTTCCTCTCGGTCGGACAACCCTGCAGGGGCGTGTCGGTCAGGATCGCGGACGAGGCGGGTCCGTTGGCGCCGGGCGTCGAGGGCGAGATCTGCGTCAAGAGCCCTGGCGTCATGCAGGGCTACTACAACAATCCCGAAGCGACGCGCCGGGTGGTCTCGCCCGACGGGTGGCTGCGCACGGGCGACCTGGGCTTCGTCGACCGCGAGGGCTATCTCTTCGTCACCGGGCGGCTCAAGGACCTCATCATCGTGGGCGGCGAGAACATCGTGCCCGCCGACGTCGAGGAGATCGTGGACCACGTCCCCGGCGTGCGGTACTCGGCCGCCGTCGGCATCGAGAGCGAGCGGACCGGCAGCCAGCGCCTCCACGTCGTCGCCGAGGTGCGCGAGGGCGCCCAAGACACCGACGCGCTCTCCAAGCTCGTCCGCGAGATCGTCCAGCGCGTCCAGAAGGGGCGCGGCTACCGCCCGGCGCGCGTCCTGCTCGTCAGGCCCGGCACCATCCCCAAGACATCGAGCGGCAAGATCCAGCGCTCCCGCCTCGGCCAGATGATCGCCGGCAACGAGCTCGGCGACCGCCTCGTCTACTCGTCCGGCGGCCACAGGGAATAGCGCATGGAATTCGGCTGCCATCTGCCCGTCTTCGGCCCCGCCGCGACACGCGCCGGACTGCTCACCTTCGCCCGGGAGATGGAGCGTCTGGGTTACGAGAGCCTGTGGGCGAGCGACCACATCGTCATCCCGCACACGATCCGCTCGCGCTACCCGTACAGCGACACGGGGCAGTTCCCGCTGGCGGCGGACGCGACCTTCCTCGAGCCGTTGACGGCGCTCGCCATGGTCGCTGGCGTCACCGAGCGGGCGAAGCTCGGCACCACGGTGCTCGTTCTGCCTCACCGCCATCCGGTCTTAGCATCCAAGATGCTCGCGACGCTCGACCACCTCTCGGGTGGGCGCGTCATCCTGGGCGCCGGTGTGGGCTGGATGCGCGAGGAGATCGAGCTCCTGGGCGCGCCCTTCGACGAGCGGGGCGCCTGGTCCGACGAGGCGATCCGGATCATGCGCGCCTGCTGGCGGGACGAGCGCACGCGCTTCCACGGCCGCTACTGGAGCTTCGACGACATCGGCTGCTTTCCCAAGCCCACCCGCGGGGACATCCCCATCTGGATGGGCGGGCATTCGAAGCCCGCGCTCCGGCGCATCGTCGCGCTGGCCGACGGCTGGCACGCGGCCTTCCCGACCGCGGCCGGCCTCGAGGCGGGCCTCTCGGCGCTGCGCGAGGAATGCGTCAGGCAGAAGCGGCCTTTCGGCGAGCTCGCCATCACCCTGCGCGCCGGCCTGGCCATCCGGCCGCGCGCGAACGGTCCCGACCGGAAAGCGCTCCAGGGCACGCCGGAAGAGATCGTGGAGGACCTCCGACGCTTCAAGGCGCTCGGGGTGAGTCACGTGCTCATGGAGGCGAGCTACCGCGACCTCGGTCACATGACGCGCACGTTCGAGACTTTCGCGCGCGACATCCGGCCGAAGGTCTAGAGCCGCCCGCTCTATGGACTTCGGCTGGCATCTGCCGTGCCACGGCAGCCTCGCCACGCGCGAGAACCTCATCCTGGTTGCGCGTGAGGCGGAGCGGCGAGGCTTCGAGTCGGTCTTTGTCTCCGACCACGTCGCCCTGCCCTTCGAGCCGAAGACGCCCTATGGCGGCACGGGCGCGTTCCCCATCCCGCCGACAGACGCCTTCCTCGAGCCGCTGACGGCACTGGCCCTCGTCGCCGCGGTGACGGAGCGGGTCAGGCTCGGCACGACCGTGCTCGTCCTCCCGCACCGTCACCCCGTGCTCGCGGCCAAGACCATTGCCACCCTCGACAACCTCTCGGGCGGGCGCGTCATCGTGGGCGCGGGCGTCGGCTGGCTGCGCGAGGAGGTCGAGCTCTTCGGCGTGCCGTTCGAGCGGCGCGGGACGTGGAGCGACGAGGCGCTCGGCGTCATGAAGCGGTGCTGGGCCGACGAGCGCTCCAAGCACCAGGGCGAGTTCTTCCACTTCGACGACCTCGGCTGCTACCCGAAGCCCGCCCAGACGCCCTACCCGCCGCTCTGGATCGGCGGGAGCTCGGCGGGGGCCTACCGGCGCGTCGCGCGCTTCGGCGACGGCTTTCACGCCGCGTGGTCGGCGCCGGACGTGATGCGCGAGCAGATCCGCGAAGTCTGGAAGGAGTGCGAGAAGGTCGGCCGCCTCGGCACGGACCTGACCTTCTCGGTGCGCGCGAGCTACGTCATCCGCGAGGAAGCCGCGCCGCATCCCGAGGCGAGCCTCCTGGGCCCGCCCCGGTTCATCGCCGATCAGATCGCGCGCTACGCCGACGTCGGCGTCAGTCACATCGTGCTGGAAGCCCCCACGCGCGATCTCGACGAGCACCTGGCCCTCATGCGCCGCTTCAGCGACGACATCCGCCCTCTGACCGAGACGTAGGGGCCCTTTTCATCAGAGCCACTCCCGCGAGTCGGGCGGGCCTGTCGGCGGGGCGCGGCCGGCACGTCACCCTAGGCTGGCGTGAATCGCAGCCCTGCGGGCTGCGGACACGTGCGAAGGGCCCACTTCCGCCGGCCGCGCCCCGCCGCCCCCCGCCCGGTTACGGTCCCGCCCGCCTCACGCGAAGACGCTACGCGGCGTTGTGGAAGATCACGCCCAGGGTGAAGCGCTCGCCCGAGAGGACGCGACTCACGCCGTGGCGCATAGCGGTGCGGTAGTAGCCGCGGGCGCCGGCCACAGGCCGATACCGCGTCGTGAAGATCACGGCTTCTCCGCGCTCGAGGCGGGCGACGCTGCCTCGCGACTGGGCGCGCGGGCGCTGCTCGACGAGGAGGAACTCGCCGCCCTCGAAGTCCTTCCCCGGCTCGCTCAGGAGCACGGTGAGCTGGATGGGGAAGACCACGTCGCCGTAGATGTCCTGGTGCAGGCAGTTGTAGCCTGCCGCCTCGTAGCGCAGGAGGAGCGGCGTGGGCTTCTTCTGGCCCCGGCGCGCGCACAGGGCCTGTAGCCCGGCGAGGTCGGCGGGATGCCGCACGCGCGTCTTGAGCGCGGTCTCCCAGCGATTCGCGATGGCTGCAAGCGGCGGGTACGCGTGCTGACGGAGCTCTCCCACCGTCGCGGGGAGCGGGTCAGCGAAGTACTTGTACTCTCCCACGCCGAAACGGTAGCGCGCCATGTCCACGCGGCTCCTGAAGCCCGCGTCGTCCGCATAGAGGGCGCGAAGCTCGGCGCACTCGGCGGGCGTCAGGAGCGCCGGCGTGCGCGCGTGGCCCCACTCGTCGAGCGAGGCGCCGATCGTGGCCCAGTCGAGCCGGGCCAGGCGCTCAGCGATCGAAGCGTTCATGCCGCTCTCGCGGGCTTGCAGACCTTGCACGGGCGGTATCCGACGGAGCGCGCGTCGTCCACGGAGGCGAAGACCACGCGGTTGTCGGGGCGCATGTGGCGCCCGTGGACGCAGCCGAGGCGGCAGACGATATGCGTGCTGGTGCAGCCCTCGTAGACTGGCGTCGTCCGCTCGAGGGACAGGAGCCGCCCCTTCACGTCCGTCCCGAAGAGATAGCCGCCGAGCCCGCCACCCGTCTGCAGCACGCGGTGGCACGGCACGATGAAGGGCACGGGGTTCCTGCCGAGCGCCGTGCCCACGGCCCGCACCGCCCGCGGATTGCCGATGCGCTGCGCCACCCACGCGTAGGGACGCACCTCGCCGAAGGGAATGCGGCGAGCCGCGGCGAGGACCTTCTTCTGGAAGTCCGGCGCCCCGGAGAGATCCACGGGCACGGAGAAGAACGCCCGCTTGCCCTGGAAGTACTCCGACAGCTCCTCGCGCGCGCGCTCGGCGACCCTGCGCGCCGCCGCCGTCGCCGGCTTCTCGAGGCGCTCCGCCCGGATCAGCGAGACGCCGTCGGGCGTGGCCTGGATGGAGATCCTGTCCAGCAGGCGGCCGGTCTCCCGCGCCGCCGCGCGCGCCGCCGTCAGCACCTGCCCGGCCAAGTCACCCGGCTCGGCGTCGGGCTGGAAGTACCGCTTGAGGATGTCGTCGATGCGGTCCGTCTTCATGCCGTTCCTCCCTTGGTGAGCGCCGCCCGCAGGAGACCCTTGCCTCGCTGGAGCTGGCTCTTCACCGTGTTGATCGAGATGCCGCGGATCTTCGCGAGCTCGCCGTAGGAGAGCCCGTCCACGTACCTGAGCGCCAAGAGCACGCGCGCCTCGGTCGGCACGCGGCCCAGCGCGCGGCGCAGGTCGAGGTGCTCGCCCGGCGGATCGGGGCGCGCCGGCGGCTCGAGCTCGCCCGAGCGGCTCTTGCGGCGCCTGAGCTCGTCCATGCACACGTTGGTCAGGATGCGGTAGAGCCACGTGGACACGGCCCACTCGGATCGGTACGTGCCCGCGCCAAGGTAGCATTGGAGGAGAGCCCGCTGCACGGCGTCTTCAGCGTCGGCCCGCGACCCCAGCAGGCGCCGCGCCACGCCGAGCAGCCGCCCGCCGTACCGGCCGACGAGCTCCGCGAACGCGGCGTCGTCGCCCCGCGCCACCCGCCCCATCAACCGCCGCTCCGTCTCCATCGCGTCCATTCACAAGGGTATACGTCGCTCAAGCAGGAAACGGGTGGAAGCGTGGCGGCGACTCGGCGGGAGGACCTGCCTGACCTACTCCACGCGCCCAGGGGCGCCGCTCGTCTCACCAGGTCGCCATTCGACGGCGCCGAAACGAGTGTGGCCCAGGAAGTTATAGGAGAGGCTGACGGTCTGCACCGACTGGTGGCGCTCGGACCCGCCGGGAAAGCCCGTATCGCGCGTCGTCACGAGATACTGAAGCCCGATGGCGTGGGGTCCAAAAACGCGCACGGTGATTCCCACGTTTCCGCGGGCAATGATCTCCCCTCCGAAATTCGACGTGCTGACCCCGCCCCCGGATCCCGTCCCGGCCACGAAGTACCCGCGTCCTGTCCCCTCGAGCATGACCCGCTCGCCGAAGATGAGGCGCAGCCCGAGGAGTACCTGAGGCACCAGGCCGTAGTGGTAGTCGCGCTCGGCCTGATCGGCCACGGTGCCGGCCGCGCCGAAGCCGAGCCCGCCGAGGGCCGTGCCCTGAAGCGCGATCGAGCGCGAGAGCCACCACTGGGCCACGGTGCCGACCGAAACGGCCGTGGTCGAGACGCGGAAGTTCTGGGGGGAGAGGTAGTCAAAGCTCCCGAACAGGCCCCAGAGCCCGCGATAGGCGTCGTCAAGCTCGTAGTCCTCGCCAACGAGAAGGCCTCGCGTGGAGAAGTTCTCGACGGCGTTGCCCAGGGTGCTCGCGTTGGGCACCGCGGTGAACTCGAAATGGAAATAATCGAACGGGCGCCTGTATCGATAGCCGGGCTTCCCGGGCAGCCCATAGGTGATGGAGTAGTCGGCGCTCCCCTCCTGGCGCTTGACATCGTTCGTGAGACCCCCGTTGCTCACACTCGTGGTGAGCGTAGCTCCCAGCCGCAGGCGGATGAAGATTTCAGGCTGGCGGCTCGGGAAGACGGCGGCGAACCGGTCGCCGAAGACGAGCCGATTGAACCCGAGGGACGGCTGAAGCACCGCCGCGCCCAGCTCGCGCCAGAATCCCGGATGCTCACCGCCCTTCTCGAGCAGCAGGCTGGCCATCCGGAACAGCGGCTCCCCCACGAACACCCCCGCGATGCCGCTCGCTATGAGGTCGTTCGCGGAGGGTGGCGTGGTCTCCCCCAAGGTCTCCCACAGAAAGCTGCCCCCGAGGGTGTACAACGACGACTGCCAGAAGTTGAGGCCGGTCGAGCGCGCGAGCCCGTAGTAGACGCTGCCTTGATAGGGGTGCCCGAGCTGGTTGATGCTGAACGGGTCCTTGTCGATCACCACCGAGCTCGTCAGGTTGCTCCAGAAGGAGCGCGGGTCGGTGCCGTAGGTCTCCGGATCGATGAACCGGTTGACCAGGTTGAGGGCGGCGACGAACCCGTGGATCTCGACGGCCGGGATGAGATAGCTCTTGCCCTCGCCCGTCTCCCAGTCGAGCCGCGAGGCGGCCGACTCCCCTGCGGAGCCGGCATCCGGCATCACGAGGGCGAGGGCGAGGCCGACGGTGAGGAATCTTCCTCGCAACTTCCCCGCGCTGGACGGCAACATTGCAGGATGCTAACACGGCGTCACCGCGAGAGCACCGTCACGGCGCCCGGGCCCTCGCGGCCCGACGCGCCGCGAACTCCCTAGATCTTCGCCCCGGACTTGTTCCAATCGTCGAGGAACTTCTTCAACCCGATGTCCGTCAACGGGTGCTTCATCAGCGACTCCAGCACGGCAAACGGCATCGTGCAGACATGCGCGCCCGCCTTCGCCGCGTCCACCACGTGCAGCGGGTTGCGGATCGAGGCCGCCAGCACCTGCGTCTTGAAGCCGTAGTTGCGGTAGATCTCGCAGATGTCGCGGATCAGGTCCATGCCCACCGCGCCGATGTCGTCCAGGCGCCCGAGGAAGGGACTGATGTAGGTCGCCCCCGCCTTGGCCGAGAGCAGCGCCTGGGGCGCCGAGAAGCAGAGCGTCTGGTTGATGCGCATCCCCTCGCCGGACAGATGCTTGACCGCCTTGAGCCCGTCCTTGGTCAGCGGGCACTTGACCACGACGTTCTTCGCGATGTCCTTCAGCTCCTTGGCCTCCTTGACCATGCCCTCGAAGTCCGTGGCCACCACTTCCAGGCTGACGTCGCCCGGAACGATGGAGCAGATCTCCTCCACCAGCGGGCGGAAGGGACGCTTCTCCTTGGCGATCAACGATGGGTTGGTGGTGCAGCCGTCCACGAGCCCCATCGTCACGCCTTCCTTGAGCTCGGCGACGCTGGCTGTATCGAGAAAGATCTTCATGGAAGTCTCCTCATGCCCGTTCCGCCGGGACCCGTGTCCCGGCGCGGACTCGCTTGAACACCGCTCTGATCGATCCTCGCCTCTGGCTCAGGCGCCGACCGCGCCTGCCATGCCAGTGTAGCCTCGCCCCCGATGCGGCGGCAAGGTCGAAGGGGGTGGGTGTCGTGGACCGGTCACCATCGAGGACACTCGTTGGGCGAGTGAGGCTTCGTTGCTCCGGCGCCGGCCGTCTACGACCTCGATACCTCAGTCGGCATGGCCGGCAGCTCCTATCAGCTCGACGCCGATCTCGCACGTCTCCTGACCTAGCCGCTCACTACTTACCGTCCTTGAGCGCCATGTCGTATGCCCGGAGCAGCTCGTCGCTGCGAGCCTTCCAGGCCAGTCGCTTGTTGACGCCATAGAGATCGATCTGCTGGTAGAGCGGAACAGCCGGCACTTCCTCGACCCACAGCTTGTTGATCCGATGGTACTGGGCGAGGCGCTTCCTCTCGTCCATCATCGACTGCGCCTCCTCCACCATCCCGTTGAAGTCCTCGTTGTGCCAGTTGACGAAGACGTTGGGGGACTTGAAGAGCGGCACGTAGATCGCCTCCGCGTCCATGGTGGGATGGCCCCAGCCGATGAGCCACACCGGCCCGGCTTTGTGCACGTACACCATGTTGTTCAGGTAGCTCACGAACTCGTGCGTGCGGAGGGTCGCTTTGATCCCCGCTTTGGTGAGCTGGCCGGTTACCGCCTCCGCCACTTCCTTGTCGCGTATATACCGGCCTTGGGGGGCGTTGAGGACGATCTGGATGCCATTTGGGTAGCCGGCGTCGGTCAGGAGCTTTTTCGCCTTCGCCAGGTCCTGCTTGATCGGCCGGAGCGACGGGTCATAGCCGAAGTGCAGGCTCGTCAGCATGGTCGCCACCCGCACCGCCTTGCCGTCCATCACGCCCTTGATGATCTCGTCGGCATCCACAGCCGAGGCGATGGCCTGCCGCACACGCTTGTCGGTCGTGGGGCCGTTGTAGGGGCCTATAGGCTTGTGGTTCGCGTCCATCTGATGAGTGTAGATCATGAGCTGGATCGTTCGGATGGACGGCGCCGTGCTCAGAAAGATCTTCGGGTGCTTCTCGATGATGCTGGCCATGTGCGGCGGGATATTGACGGCGAGGTCGATCTCGCCGTTCTGCAGCGCGGCCACCCGCACGGCATCATCGGGGATCGGCCTGAAGACGACCGTCTTGATCGTCGGGGCGCCCCCCCAGTAACCCGGGAAGGCCTCCATCACGATCTCTTCATCCTTCGACCAGCGGACGTACTTGTAGGGGCCGGTGCCGATCGGGCTCTTCGAGATCGCCGCCACATCCTTGCCCGCATACTCCTTGGGCGGGTACATCGCGGTCTGGATCAACGCGATGTGGCTGAGGAAGACCGGCCACGGCTTCTTGGTGTGGATCCGGACCGTGTACGGGTCCACGATCTCCACGCGGTCGATCGGCGCGAACGACGAGGCGCCGCGCAGCTTGTTGCCCGGGTTGATCAGGCGCTCGAGGCTGAACTTGACGGACTCGGCGTCGAAATCCTCGCCGTTGTGGAACTTGACCCCCTTCCGGAGCTTGAACTCCCAGACAGTGGGCGCCACCAGCTTCGGCATCGCGGACGCCAGCGCCGGCACGAGCTTGAGGCTCTGGTCGCGCCGGAGCAGCCCCTCGAAGATCTGGGCGCCGACGTTCGACGCGGGCTGCTCCTGCTGGTTCATCATGTCGAGCGTCGAGGGGTCCACACCCTGCGCGATGACGATCTTGCCCGCCGGCGTCGCGCCCGCCAGTGCCGGGGTGAGAACCATGGAGAGCAGGACGACCGCGATGCCCCAGTGATCCATCTGTGATCCTCCTCACGGGCGTTCTGGTTCACGTTGCGTAGCCAGACTTTATGAGGCAGCCTCCCGCGAGTCAAGAGACGCGATGGGGGGGACGTACATCGCGAGGAGCTGGCCTCCCTGGACGAGCTCGGGGTCTGCGCTGACTCGGTGTACCTGAACGTCGATGAGGAACCAGCCCTGCCCGAGAATGTCGTGGGCGTCGATGATGCCCGACGACTCTTCGTCCTGGGTGAGGAAGAAGGCGCCGCCCGGCTCGAAAAACTGCGGATCGTGGTGAGCGACCTCCCCCAGCCGGTCGATGGTGACGTTGTCGAACATCCGGCCGGGCGTATTCGTCAGCAGGATGTCGATCCGGCCGCCGGCCTCTGGCTGCTCGATGCCGTCGAACGTCAGGCGCCACAGGCGGCTGTTCATGAGTGGGCTGATGCTGGCGGTGGTCACGAAGTAGAGGGCATAGTTGCCGTTGCCGCGGGGATCCCAGGCCCCATCCTCCGGCCTCTGCATGCGCAAGATGTCCTTGGCAATCGCGTCTTCCTCGAGCTGGAGCGCCGACAACCCGCTGACATCGCCGGCATCGCCCAGCTCGACGAGCTCGAAGCGGCCTGTGCCGACGTAGATGATCGGCCCCGTGTTGTTGGGCGCCGCGGCCTGGGCACGCCCGAGGCCCAGCTTGCCTACGGCAAGGACGCTCCCGCCGATCGCGGCGGTCTTCATGAAGGTTCGACGCGAGAGTCTCATTCGTGACAGCTCGGGCGATTTCCGAGTCTGGGGTGCGCATGGCTTCGCTCTCCCTTCTTAGGGTCAGGGTGTACTGGTTAGCGTCGCCAGAGAGTCTGCAGGGCCAGGGTTGCCGCACGATGACGGGCCAGTGAATCTTTGCCGACTGGCAGCCCAGACGCTCACCCTGCAATGACCACTTCACGGCCAGGGCAGCAGGGAACAACGTGGCGGGGAGGTCCTTGCCGAGGGGGGACTTCTCCGGGAGGACGCCTGCGCGCTCCTTGACGGCCCCGGGCCCACGGCGCAGGATCACCACCATGGTTGGCCGTTCAAGGCCTCTTCAGTCGCTTCGTCGGCCCGCCCGACCCGCCGCCGGTGTCCTGGGACTCCTGACGCTGGGGCTGATGGGCTCTATGTCCGCTACGCTCCGAGGAGGGTGACATGAAAGACGGATTGCGCTTCGTCGACTCCGACATGCACATCATGGAGCCGCCCGATCTCTTCGACCGGTACCTGGACCCCACGTTCGAGCACCGCGTCAGCGTGCCGGTGGGCGCGGACGGCCGCCCGTATCGCGGCCCCACCGGCTTGACCCTCATCGACGGGCTCCCCACCTCGGACTCCGACCTGCAGCAGTACCGGAAGCGCATCCGGCGAGGCCCCACGCAGAGCACCCAGCCGCTCTCGGGATCGCGGCTGGCCGACACGGGCCGGCTGGACTTCGCCGTCGATCGCGACTACAGCGCCGAGGCTCAGGTCATGGGCATGGAGCAGGAGGGCGTCGATATCGCGGTGCTCTACCCCACGAGCGGCCTGAGCCTCATCGCCCGCGACAATCTGGATCCCCAGCTCTCCCTCGCTCTTTGCCAGGCGTACAACAACTGGATCCACGAGTTCTGCCAGTACAGCCCCGATCGCTTGAAGTTCGTGGCCATGCTACCCGTGCACGACGTGCACCTGGCGTGCCGCGAGCTCGTGCGCTGCGCGAAGCTCGGCGCCGTGGGGTCGTTCATCCGGCCGAACCTGGTCAACGATCACTACTGGCACTCGAACTATTGGGACCCGCTCTACAGCGTGCACGAAGAGCTGAACGTGACCTGGGGCTTTCACGAGGGCGTGAGCGCGGTGTACTCGCGGATGATTCCCCTCTACGGCGAGAACCGCTTCTACCGGCACGTGGCCAGCCACTGGATCGAGATGCAACAGGCGATGATCGCCATGATCATCGGCGGCGTGTTCGAATTCCACCCCAGGCTGCGGGTGGGCTTCCTGGAAGCCCAGAACTCCTGGGTGCCCGGGCTCCTGTCGCGTATCGAATGGGACTACCCCCAGTACCGTGACTCGCACGCCCCCTACCTGGCCCTGACGCCGCGGGAGTACTTCCGGCGCAACTGCTGGGCCGCCGTCGAGGGCAGCGAGCCGGAGATCGAGGCCACGGCCGGCCTCATCGGCGCCGACCGGATGTGCATCTCGACGGACTATCCACACTTCGACTCCAACTTTCCCCACGTGGCGGACAATCTCCTCAAGAACGTTCCTCGCACGATCGCCGCGCAGATCTTCGCGGGAGGAGGGCATCTCTACGGTTTCACCGAGGCGGACTTCCTGAGGGCCGACACTGCTGCCGCGTCGCCGCGGTCGACGTGATCACCAAGCGATGAGGCGGGACGACTCAAAGGAGACACGCTGATGGCACGCGGGGGCTACCGCATCTTCGACGCGGACACGCACATCATCGAGCCGGTCGAGCCGATCGAGCAGCACCTGGCGGCAGCCGATCGGGCCAAGCTCGCGGCGCTCGGGCCGCTGGTCGACCGCGCCCCGGCCAAGGCCGGAATGTCGCGCTACCGAATCGGCAAGCGGCCCGCGCTCGATCGGCGCCTCGGCTCCCGGGAGCGAGTCGAGCCCCCGGCCGCCGCGACACGCGGCGCCCGGGACGGCGGCACGCCGTGGGACGTGCGGTGGCAGGGCCCCCCGTTTCCCACCGACCGCGTCAGCTTCGATCCGCACGCGCGGGTGAAGGACATGGACATCGAGGGCATCGACGTGAACATGATCCTGCCCTCGGGCGGTGTGCCGGCCTTTTGCAGCCTCGACGACGTGGCGCTCGAGCAGGCGGTGTACCACGCGTATCACCGCTTCCTCGCCGAGTACTGCGCGCCCTATCCGGAGCGCCTGACGAGCCTCATCCTCGTCTCGGCCCGCGACGTCACCGCCTCGGTGGCCGAGATACGGCGCTGGGGAAAGGAGGACTGGCCGGTCGGCATCTTCCCGATCTGTCCCCCCGAGATGTCGCTCGACGATCCGGCCTGGGAGCCGATCCGGGCGACGGCCGAGGCCTATGACCTCACGGTGGTCATCCACTCCTTCACGATGACGGTCCCGTACCCACCCGGCATGTGGGACACGTGGGACAATGTCTTTCTCCAGCGGGCCGCCGGGCACGTGTGGAACGCGCAGCGCAACATGGCGGCCCTGATCGGCGCGGGCGTCCTCGATCGCTATCCGGAGCTGCGTCTGACCGCGCTCGAGTGCGGGCACGGCTGGTTGGCCTTCTGGGCGGCACGCCTGGACGAGCTGGCCGAGATGTCCCGGCACGCTCTGCCGCCCCTCAAGCGGAAGCCGAGCGAGTACGTGCGCGGGCCGCAGTATTTCCAGAGCATCCAGCTCCACGAGGGCGAGCAGTCGCTGCGCCACGCGCTGGAGGCCCTCGGCGAGGACACCCTGATGTTCGCGACCGACTATCCGCATTCGGAGAGCTGGTTCCCCAAGGCGGTGGAGGTTGTCCTGGGCTGGACCTCGATCCCCGAGTCAGCGCGACGGAAGCTCCTCTGGGACAACGCCGCGCGCTGCTACCGCCGGTACGGAGGGATCACATCCATGAGCCCCCCATGAAGATCGACGTCTTCCCGCACATCCTGCCGAAGAAATACTTCGACCGCCTGCTCGCGGTGGCCCCGCCGGGGCTCGCGCTGCAGAAGCGCATGTCGGGAATTCCCGTGCTCGTGGACCTCGACCTGCGCTTCACGATGATGGATCGCTGGGATGGCTACGTCCAGGTGCTGACGCTCGCCAATCCTCCCATCGAGGTGGTGGCCCCGCCGGCCGCGAGTCCAGACCTGGCGCGGCTCGCCAACGACGAGATGGCGGCCATCGTCGCGCGTCACCCCGACCGCTTCCCCGGCTTCGTCGCCTCGCTGCCCATGAACAATCCCGACGCGGCCCTCGCCGAGCTCGGGCGGGCCCTCGACGATCTCGACGCGACCGGTGTGCAAATCTTCAGCAATGTCAACGGGCGGCCGCTCGATCTGCCGGAGTATCAGCCGATCTTCGCCCGCATGGCGGAGCGACGGCTGCCGGTCTGGATGCACCCGGCCCGGCCGCCGACGGTCGCGGACTACGCGGGGGAGCCGCGGTCGAAGTACGATCTCTGGTGGGCCTTTGGCTGGCCGTACGAGACGAGCGTGGCGATGGGGCGCCTGGTCTTCTCCGGCCTCTTCGATCGCCACCCCGAGCTCGTCATCATCACGCACCACCTGGGCGCGATGATCCCGTTCTGCGAGGGGCGGATCGGGGGCGGGCTCGATCAGCTCGGCGCCCGGAGCGATGACCCCGACGACGGCGGTGCGCTGGGCCGGCTCGAGCGGCGGCCCCTCGACTACTTCCGCATGTTCTACGGCGATACCGCACTCTTCGGCGCCTGGCACGCCATGGAGAGCGGCCTGGCCTTCTTCGGCGCCGATCACGTGCTGTTCGGCACCGACTTCCCCTTCGACCCCGAGCGGGGCCCAGGGTTCATCCGCGACACCATCGCCGCCATGGAGCGGATGCGGGCCAGTGACCTGGACAAGGCGAAGATCTACGAGGGCAACGCGCGCCGCCTCCTCCGCCTGAAGCCTGCCTGACAGCGTATCTCCGAGGCCGCGACGCAGCTTCCTGGGAGGATCACGATGAGGGATATCCGGCTTGCCGGCTCCGGCGTCCCGCCGATGACGGGATACCGCCTCCTCGTTGTGATCGCGCTCGCCCCCATCTGGTTCGCGACAGCGATGCTGGCGGGAGCGGAGGAACCGTATACCAAGGAGCGCGATCGCCTGGTGCGCGAAATCGTTGCCGAGGTGCGCGCGACGGCCGAGGAAACCGGACGCGCCCGCCTTTCCGACGCGGTGCTTCGCGCAATGGCGAAGGTGCCGCGGCATCGCTTTGTTCCGCCGTCGCTGGTCGACGCCGCCTATCTGGACCGGCCGCTGCCCATCGGCATGGGGCAAACGATCTCGCAGCCGTTCATCGTCGCGCTGATGACCGATCTCCTCGAACCCGCACCGGGCGCGCGGGTGCTCGAGGTCGGCACCGGCTCCGGTTACCACGCGGCGGTGCTCGCCGAGTGTTTCGCCCGCGTGTATACGATCGAAATCGTCGCGCCGCTCGGCGAGCGGGCGCGCAGGGTCCTGGCCGAGCTCGGTTACCGCAACATCGACGTGCGCATCGGCGACGGCTACCGCGGCTGGCCCGAGGCCGCGCCGTTCGACGCGATCCTGGTTACCGCGGCGCCCGATCATGTGCCGCAGCCGCTCGTCGACCAGCTGGCGCCAGGCGGCCGGCTCGTCATCCCCGTCGGGCCCCGTGGCGGCCGGCAGGAATTGCTCGTCATCACGAAGGCGCGTGACGGCCGCACGGTCACGCGCAAAGCGTTGGCGGTGCGCTTCGTACCGCTGACGCGATAGTCTGGCTTGATCTGGACTTTGTCTGCCCCGCGCGCTTCTTGACGGCCCCGGGCTCCCCGACGCAGGATCACCGCCATGGCTTGGCCGGTCAAGGCCGCTTCGGTCGCTCCGTTGGGCCCGCCCGACCCGCCGCCGGTGTCCAGGGGCCCCTGGCGCGGGGCTGATGACGGCCTTGGTGTTACCGATGCTCTGCCACCGCTCGCGACCCGACGCCGCGAGGCGTCTGCCTGGTCGGCCTGCCCCTTGACGATACCGCTGCGTCTGGCTAGGATGGCGCTCAGTCGGGCCGGCGCTCTCGGCTTGCGAGGAAACCGTTGTGTCGCTGTGTTATCGGCTCCTGGGGAAGGCGTGCACGCACGTACGAGGATGGCACCTTCCGTCAAGCTGCCCCCCACCCGACGGTGATCACTGGTCGGCGCCCGGCGGGCGCCACGCCGGCCACCGTTCATGTCAGCTATGCTCTCAAAGGAGCGTCGCGATGAGCTACCGCCACATCCGGTACGACAAGGGCGACCACGTGGTGACCATCACGCTCGACCGCCCCGAGGTGCACAACTGCATCAACGCCGCCATGTCGGCGGAGCTGCAGACGGCGTGGAAGACCTTCCGCGATGACGACGATGCCTTCGTGGCAATCATCACGGGGGCGGGCGATCGCGCGTTCTCCGCGGGCTGGGACCTCAAGGAGGCTGCCGCCCTCACAGACCTGGGCACCTTCGACCAGTTCCGCGTCAGCGTGTACAACTCGGAGGGCTACTGCGGCTACACGCGGCGGGTCGACATCTTCAAGCCGATCATCGCGGCCGTGAACGGGTTCTGCTTCGCGGCGGGCCTGGAGACGGCGCTGCTCGCCGACATCCGCATCGCGGCCGAGGGCGCGGAGTTCGGGTGCCTCGAGCGCCGGTGGAACATCGTGGCGGGCGACGGGCTCACCGCGCGGCTCCCGCTCGTGGTGGGTTTCGCCCGTGCCATGGAGCTCCTCATCACGGGGCGGCGGATAGAGGCCGGGGAGGCCCTCAGGATCGGTCTCGTCACCGAGGTGGTGCCGAACGACCGGTTGCGGGAGCGGGCGGAGCATCTGGCGCGGTCGATCGCGGAGCTGCCGCAGGGCGCGATCCGCTCGGACAAGGAGTCCGTGCTGCGCGGGGTCGGACGCACGCTAGAGGAGCGACTGCGAATCGAGGCCGAAATGGTGCTCTCAATGTTCCTGCGGCAGGACAAGCACGCCCACGGTGCCGGGTCCTTCGTGGGGAAGGCGAAGCCTGCATGGAAGCACCACGGCCTGTGAGGGTGACATTTCAGGAGACCGACAGCAGGACGAGGACACGGGGTTGACCACCTAACGGTGCGGGGCTAGATTGTCGGCACGTTGTAATCGGAAGCACCAAACACGTGGGTTGAGGCGCTCCTCGGTCCGCAGGAGGTTCGGCCATGCCGTGCCCTCGGTGCCAGCGAGAGACGCCGGCTGACGCGGAGTTCTGTCCCGCGTGCGGAACTCGACTCCTCGTCGGGTGCGCCAAGTGCGGTACCGAGAACGCCCTTGGCAATAGCTACTGCAAGAAGTGCGGTCAACCCCTGGCTGCTGCCGGTGGCGAGGGCCAGGACACCGGGAAGTTCGCGTCACCGCGTAGCTACACGCCCAAGCATCTGGCCGAGAAGATCCTCACCTCGAGAAGCGCGCTGGCGGGCGAACGCAAGCAAGTCACCGTGCTCTTCACGGACGTTTCGGGATTCACCGGCCTCTCCGAGAGGCTCGATCCGGAAGAGGTCCACCACCTGATGAGTCAAGCGTTCGAGTTGATGCTCGCCGAGGTTCATCGGTACGAGGGAACCGTGAATCAGTTCCTCGGCGACGGAATCATGGCGCTCTTCGGCGCGCCGATCGGTCACGAGGACCACGCCGAGCGAGCCGTTCACGCGGCGCTCGGAATCCGTATGGTCCTGGACGGGTTCCCTGGCGAGGCTCGGCCGGGCGTCAAGCTGTTGGTGCGGCAGGGCCTGAATACTGGCCTGGTCGTGGTGGGCAGCATCGGCAACGACCTTCGCATGGACTACACGGCGGTGGGTGACACGACGAATGTCGCGGCCCGGCTCCAGCAGGCCGCCGAACCCGGACGCATCGTGATCTCCGAGGCGACCCACCGTCTGGTGGAAGGGTCTTTGCACACTCGACCCCTTGGGCGGCTGTCGCTCAAGGGAAAGGCCGAGCCCGTCGGAGCGTGGGAGGTGATCTCTAGCCGCGCGTCGCGCACGCGCCTCGAGCTGAGGGCAGAGCAAGGTCTGACCCCCTTCGTGGGTCGCGAGCAGGAATGTCGAGCCCTCATCGAGTGCTTCGAGAAGGCCCGAGCCGGACATGGTCAGACGGTCTTTGTGGTCGGGGAGCCGGGCATCGGCAAGTCCCGACTCCTCTTCGAGTTCCGTCGCCGCCTCGGTGAGGAGTGCACGTGGCTCGAGGGCCACTGCGTGTCCTACGGCCGGTCGATCGCATTTCATCCCTTGATTGATCTGCTCAAGCGGAACTTCCGCATCGAGGACGGAGATGGGGAAGAGACGATCGTCAGGAAGATCGAGCGCGGCGTCCTGCTTCTTGGTGAGGACCTCAGACCGGCGCTTCCGTATTTCCGCTCGCTGCTTTCTGTCGATCCGGGCGATCATGCCGTGCGGACCATGGATCCTCGGCAGCGGCGGGGAGAGATCTTCAACGCCCTGCGCATGCTGACGCACAGAGCCTCCGAGATACGGCCTCAGGTTCTCGTCTGCGAGGACCTCCACTGGATGGACAAGGCGACGGAAGAGTACCTGGTCTTCGCCGCCGACAGCGTTCCCACCAGCCGGGTCCTCTGCATCCTCACCTACCGCACCGGCTACGTTCACCCGCTCGGCGACCGGAGCTACTACACCCGTCTCGGGCTCGGCACGCTTTCGACCGACGACGGTGCCAAGATGGCCCACGCGCTGCTGGGCACAGACAGTCTCCCGGAAGAGCTGGAGAGGCTGATCATGGCCAAGACCGAAGGCAACCCGTTCTTCGTAGAAGAGGTGGTCAAGTCCCTGCGAGAGCTGGGAGTCATACGGGCGGTCGGCGGTCGCTACGAGCTCGTTAAGCGCATCGATGAGATCACGGTCCCCGACACGATCCAGGACGTTATCACGGCGCGCGTCGATCGCCTGGACGAGGGGTCGAAGAAGACGCTCCAGACAGCTGCGGTCATCGGGCGGGAGTTCAGCCTGGCGCTCCTCCGGCAGACCCTGGAGATGGAGGACGGCGTCCAGGTGGAGGTGGAGCAGCTCAAGCGGCTCGAGTTCGTCTACGAGAAGCGCTTCTTCCCGGACCTGGTGTACACGTTCGGGCACAGCCTTACGCAAGAGGTGGCCTACGAAGGCTTGCTCATGCAGCGGCGCCAGGTATTGCACGGCATCATCGCGCGCGTGATCGAGACCAGCTACGGCGATCGCCTCCCGGAACAGTATCCGGTTCTTGCCTATCACTACAGTCGGGCCCAGGACGCCGCCAAGGCCGTCGAGTACCTGGTGAAGGCGGGCGACCGTGCGGTTGCCCTCTATGCCAACACCGACGCGCTCGGATACTACGCCGAGGCTCTGGCCCAGCTCGAAAAGCAGCCGCCGTCGACGCGCCAGGCGGAGCAGCGGATTGATATCATCATGCGGCTCTGCGGGGTGTCCGGCTCGTCCGCGGACTTCGAGAGGGACCTGCACAATCTATCTGATGGTCTGCGCCTGGCCAGGCAGATCGGGGATCGGCGCCGAGAGAGCCAGGTCCTCTACTGGACCGGGCGCACCCACTACCTCACCGGGCGCCCGGTCTCGGGCACCGAATATGCCGAGCAGGCCCTTGCGCTGGCCGATGAGCTCGGAGACGACAGCCTGGCGGCCATGCCCGTGACTCTGCTGGGGCGGGTGTACTTCCTTCAGTCGGAGTTCGAGAAGAGCGGCCGAATGATGGGGCGGAGCGCCGCGCTGTTCGAACGCGATGGGAATCGTATCGAAGAGGCGAACGCGCGGGCCGGGCTCGGATGGTCCTTGGCGATGATCGGCCAGTTTCATCGAGCCCTCGAGGAGGCGGATCGCGGCGTCGCGCTCGCCCAGGAGATCGGACACCTCCCCACCGAAGCGGCGTGCTGCATGTATCGCGGGTGCGCCCGGTTCCTACGTGGGCACTGGCGTCAGGCGATCGAGGACGCCCGTCGGTCGCTGTCCATCGGCGAGCGGATCGCGGACGCGTTCCGCGTGTATCTCACCAGCGGCTTCCTCGGTGGTTTCCTCGTGATGGCCGGGGAGCTCGAGGAGGGCTTGGCGCTCCTCGGCCAGGCCGTGCGCGCGGCCGAACGGCTGAGGACGAAGGTGGGCCTGGGCTGGTTTCTTGTGTTCCTCACGGAAGTGGGCCTCGCCCGCGGCGATATGGCGGAAGCCGACCGCCAGTGTCGGGCGGCCATCGCGTTCGCCCGCGAACAGGGCGATCGTTGGACCGAAGCCTGGGCTCGACGGGTCTTCGCCGAGACCTTTCGGCGCGGAGCGCCGCCGGACCTGGACGGGGCGGAGCACGAAATCCTCGAAGCCATGCGTATCCAACGGGAGATCGGCGCGCTGCCTGAGCTGGCCCGGAGCCTCTTGACGTACGGACGGATTCTGGAGGTTCGGGGGGAGCAAGAGCGGGCGCGGGAGGCGGTGGCCAGCGCTACGCAGATGTTCAGCGAGATGGGTATGACGTGGGATCTCGCCCGCGCCGAGGCCGGCGGCGGCGAGTGATGCCAGCCCTCTTGGCACGTCGTGCGAGAGCAACGTCCTTCCACGGTGCCGGCGCTCGTCGAGCGCTCGCACGACTCGAGAGGGTAAGGAACCGCTGATGCGCGGTCTCGAGACGCTGGGCCTGCGCGGCAACGCGCTCCCCTGCGCCTTCGCTGTGCACACGACCACCGAGCGGACGTTCCACATCGGAACGGGCCAGCCGGTCTTCCACGTCTACATTCGCACCTCGGCCGGACAGAAAGCTCTCGAGTCGCTCAGCGAGCTGGCCATCTGCGAGGCTTATATTCGGGGGGACCTCGACTTCGATGGCGATCTGGTCAGGGCCATGTCGTCGCGTCGGGTCCTGTCGGACCACAACGTCTGGATCAAGACCTGGAGACGCCTCCGTCCCCTCCTGGTGGGTCGGGAGCGCTGCAATCCCGATTGGATCGCCAAGCACTACGACGTGGGGAACATCCAGCTCGTCGCGGCCGAGCGCCGCTACAATACCTACACCCCCGGGATCTACGACGGTGAAGACGACGCGCTCGAGGACGGCGCGGAGCGAAAACTCTCGGCGGCATTCCAGTCACTGCGTCTCAAGCCTGGAGACTCCCTGCTGGAGGTCGGGTGCGGGTGGGGCGGGTTCCTGCGCTACTGCGCCCGGCGCGGAATCCGCGCGACGGGTATCACGCTGTCCAGAGATCAACTCACCTACGCGAAGGCGCGGATCGACGAAGATCGCTCGGCCGCGACCGTGCTCTATCAGGACTTCTTTTCGTTCCATCCGGAGGACCCCTTCGACGGCATCTCGATGATGGGCGTGATGGAAGACCTCTCCGATTACCGGCGAGTCCTGCGAACCCTTGCCGTCTTGATCAGGCCTGGCGGGCGCATCTATCTTGATTTTGCGGCGGCGACGACGCCGGTGTCGAGCTTCATCACCAAGTACATCTGGCCCGGGACGTTCCGGATGGTGCACATGCCGGAGCTAGTCGACTGCCTCACCCACTCGCCCTTCGAAATCGTCGAGCTTCACAACGATCGGCGGAACTACTATCTCTGGGCTCTGGGCGTCTACCAGCGCTGGATGGACCGGAAGGAGGAGGTGTTGGCGCGCGCGGACGAGGCGAGATGGAGAACGTTTCAGCTCTTGTATGCCGGCTGCGCCGAGCTCATGAGCTCGCCAGCGCGTCAGGCGACCGCCTATCGGATGGTCCTGGAGCGGGTGGAGTAGTCGGCGAAGCATTCGTACGCCAACCCCACGAGGGCACGACCTCGTCGCGGTGCGCTTCGTGCCGCTGACGCGATAGTGCGGGGGCTTGATCTGGACTTTGTCTGCCCCGCGCGCTTCTTGACGGCCCCGGGCTCCCCGGCGCACGATCAGAGCCATGGCTTGGCCGTCCAGGGCCTGTTCAGTCGCTCCACCGGCGGGCCCTCGACGAAGGTATCGGCACATGCCTCAGCGGGCGGCTGGTCATGCCTGTCAAGCGGCGTCGCCAGTGATCGGAGTCTGCTCGAGCTGTATGCGACCTGCGTGCCGGTGGCCGTCTGCGAGAGCGCTCCGGTGTCTGCCGGGGAGCGCCATTCGCACTGCCGGAGGGCGACGGTAGGACATGGGCACCGTTCCCACTCCATCGGCGGAGGATTCGGTCGGTTCGGTTCCTGTCTCGGAGTCGGCGTCGGCCTGGACTGACCCACTCCGTCTGCGCCGCCGGGTCATTCGAGGGGGAAGTCTCCTCATTGCCTCCCGAATGGGGATCCAGGCGGTTGCCTGGGCCGGAACCCTGATCGTGGCCCGCCTCCTCCGCCCGTATGACTACGGTTTGATGACCACCGGCATGATCTTTATCGGGCTCGCCGACATGCTCGCGGAAGCCGGCGTCGGCAAGGCCCTGGTTCAGAAGGAGACGCTCCAGTCACGGGATCTCGCCGAAGGGTTCACGCTGAGTCTGATCCTGTCCGTCATACTGTACGCGCTGCTCTTCGTGATGGCTCCATTCGCGGGCGTCTTCTTGGCCGCTCCGGAGCTTCCGTCTCTTCTCCGTGTTCTCGCCATTTCGATCCTGCTCATGCCCTTCCGCGCGATTCCCATGGCAATCCTCGAGCGCAATCTGGAGCTAGGCTGTCAATCGGCACTTCATGTTCTCAGCGCGATCGTTCAGCTCTCTCTCGTCCTGGGCCTGGCCCTCCAGGGCTACGGGTTCTGGGCTCTGGCCGCGGGCGCGCTCGCGACGCGGGCTCTCGAGGCCGTGGCGCTCCCCTACGCCGCGGGTTGGCGGCCCCATGTCGTGAGGCCTGGCCGCCATGCCAAGGGGCTGCTGGGATTCGGTGTCCATGTGAGCCTTGGAAGCCTCTTGTGGTTCGTCTACAGCAACGCCGACTATGCCGTGGTCGGCAAATTGGTCGGCCCGGTGGCCCTTGGATACTACGCGCTGGCGTTCCAGTTGATCTCCTTGCCGGTTCAGAAGCTCACCGGGAACGTGAACCAGGCCGTCTATCCCTTGTATTGCCGGCTCCAACACGACCGCCCGCGCCTGCGCGACTGGTACCTGCGCGTGACCGTTCTGCTCAGCCTCCTCGGCATGCCCGTGCTGGCCGGTATGGCGCTCGTCGCGCGCGACGCGCTCTCGGTGCTCTTCGGCGACAAATGGCTTCCGGCGGTGGTCCCATTCCAGCTCCTGAGCGTAGCCGGCATGCTCATGATTCTCACCTATTCCCTGCCACCGCTCCTCAACGCTCTGGGCAGACCGGATATAAATCTTCGCTATACCGCCATCTCTACCGTCGTGTTCCCACTCGGATTCGTCCTCTTCGGACTGGCGTATGGTTTGATCGGAATTTGCTGGGCCTGGCTCCTGCTGTACCCGATCATCGCAGTTGCCGCGGTGCATACCACCGAACGGGTGACCGGGTGTAGCGTGAAAGACCTCGCTCGCGCCCAGCTCCCGATCGTGTTCGGCGTCATCGTCATGGCGGCGGTGGTGTTGGGAGTCCGATGGCTGTTGGCGGATCTCACCTCGGGTCTGCTCCGCTTGGGAGGGACCGTCCTCGTTGGCGTGGTGACCTATGTGAGCTTCATGCTTCTCGTGGCGCGGCGGACAGCCGTGGCGGATCTGCGGCTGGTGGTGCAGGAGCTCAGACGGTGACGGCCGGGGATCGGGGTGCGCGGATCGCCCGTGCGGTGGACACCGTAACCCTGAGCTTCGTGGGCGACATCTACGCCACCCGGCGGTCGACGGAGGCGTTCGCCCGCGACCCCGCGTTTCTCGAAGCGCCGGCCTGTCTGCTCCGACGCGCGGACGTGGGTTTCGCCAATCTGGAAGGACCGTTGCTCCGCGGCGGACAGGCGCTGTTCAGCTCCGGAGTACGATTGCAGGCCTCTCCCGACGCCACCGCGCTCCTGCGTCACCTCGGAGTCCATCTCGTCGGACTGGCCAACAATCACACGACCGACTACGGGCCCGAAGGGGTGGTATCCACCCAGGAAGCGTTGCGGGCTGGGGGCCTCGGATGGGTCGGCGCCGGCCGAACGGATCGGGAGGCGCGAAGCCCCGTCGTCGTGACGATGAGGGGCCAGCGCGTCGGTTTCCTGGCCACCTGCGACGACGAGGGAGGCGCCGCCGGACCGCACAGGCCCGGAGTGTGGGTGATTCAGCGGAGAGCTCTGCTGGGCGCCGTTCGGGACCTCCGGACCAGGAGCGACGTGGTGGTCGTGTCGATGCATACCGGCATCGAGCTCAGTCCATACCCGGAACCGTACTTCGTCCGTCTCGCCCATCAGCTCGTGGATGCGGGTGCCACCGTGGTGGTCGGGCATCACCCGCACGTGCCGCAAGGGGTGGAGCGCTACGGGAGGGGACTGATCGCCTATTCGCTGGGCGACTTCCTGTTTGATCCGCCGGCTGGGTCAGTGGAGCATTTAACGACCCGCCAGCGCCAGCTCAACGCCCTGCATCCGATCCTCGAAACGGAGGTCCGTGACGGTGCCGTGAAGGATTTTTGCCTGCATTGGCTGACGCGGCGGGACGACGGCTGGTACGTACCCGCCGAGGGTCAGAGTTCGCTGGACGTGCCGCGCGAGTTCCACGCGTTGTGCGCGGTGCTTGGCGATCCCGCGGAGTACCGGCGCCAAGTGGAGGCCATCTATCGGGCGGAATTCAAGGAACTGGCCTACTACCTTCCGCTTGGATTCTGCCGTGACGTGTATCACGGTGGCTTCCGGACCCTGAGGTCCTTTCTCTTCTTCCTGGGTACCCTGCGGCGCCAGCCCAAGCGCCGTCGATTGCGCGTCGGGTTCGTCAGCTGGGTGCGCCTCCTGCGCGGCCGCCGGCCCGCCGCGCGCTGACGACGTCCAGAGACAACATGCGCGAAGGCTTTGTCCGGGCGATGCTCGCCACGCGCATTTTCACTTTCAGCCAGTTATGGAGCCTCGGTCTGGGCTTCGGCCTCGTCGTCTTCGTTCTGCAACGGCTGCTTCGTTACGTGTGCGCGCACGTCGTCGAATTCGATTGTCCGTACTACTGGCCCGTCAGCATCTTTGACGTGGTCAGGCCGACGCTCTCCCGCTGCCTCGTCGCCGCGGGTTCCCTTCTTCTGTTCGTGCTGGCTGTCCGGTACCTGTCGAAGCGCCGGTACCCGCTCGGAGCCGTGGTCGTGGCCGGTATCCTCCTTGTCATCGCCTCGAATCTCATTCAAGGATGGTATGTCGGGCTGTACACACCCGTAGCGGGTGACGCGCGGTCGGGTCAATTGATCCCGGTGTCGACCGACGGGCAGGAGTACTACCACGACGCGCTCGCGGTTCAAGACCCCGTCCAGTTCTTGCGAGACTACGCGACGATCCAGCCCACCCTGCACCGGCATGCCCTTACTCACCCGCCCGGGGCTGTGCTCGTATTCTACGTCCTCGCGACACTGCTCGTGGACCCGGGGCTTGTCGCGGTCTTCATAGCGGTCGTGTCCGTCTCGTTCTCGTGCCTCTTTCTTTACGGCATCTTGAAGGACGATGTTGGTCCGGACACGGCGCGGTATGTGACGTTCCTGTTCACGTTGCTGCCCGCCGTTCAGATCTATTTCCTCGCGTCTCTCGACGCGCTCGTGACAGCGCTACTGATCGGGGCGCTGTTCTTCTTTACTCGCCCGAACGCCACCCGATCGATCGCCGGATCGGCCGCCATGTTGCTTCTCGCCTTCCAGCTCACGTTCGTGACGGTTCTTATCCTGCCCGTGTTGGCCGGGTGCGAGTTCTTGCGGCGGCGCAGCGTCCTCCGTGCGGCCGCCGTCATCGCCGCTGTGCTCGCCAGCCAGGTCCTGATTTACGCGCTCTCGGCGTATGACCCCATTCGGGCGTTTCGCGTGGCATCGGCATATGAGAACCCCCACGGCTTCACGGGGCTCATAGACCCGGTGAACTACCTCTTCACGCGCTTGGAGGACGTCGCTGAGCTGTTGCTATTCTTCGGGCCGTTCCTCCTCGTCCTCCTCATGCGGGACAGTCGGACGACGCGCGGCAAGGAGTCGCGGGCGTGGGATTTGGCGCTGCTCGCGAGTGGCACGATCCTGGTGATGTTCATGACCGGCGCGTTCAGGACGGGCGAGACGGCGCGCCCGCTCGCCTTCCTCTACGCGTGCTGGCTTCTTCCGGTGGGCCATTACCTCGATGGGCTCCGGCCGAGCGATTCGGGAAGAGCTCAGCTGGCCACGCTCGTATTCGGGCAGACGATCTTCATGCAGCTGCTAGGAAACTTTTTCTGGTAGCGCGAGTTCCCGGTGGTGGCGCTGCCGTTACCCGCCCCAGCGCCTCAGGTAGGTCGCAAGCCGCGCGTCCAGGCCGGCCCGGTCGAGGATGACTGCCGCTCCCTCGCCTTCGACCAAGGCCGCTCCCGCGCAAGCCGCGGCCGCAGCCGCCTCCCACGGGTCGCCTCTACGCTGGTATTCGACCAGCAGCGTGGTTGCGAAGACATCCCCCGCCCCTGTCTCGTCGACCTCCTTTGCCGCGTCAGCCTCGACGTGGTAGGCATCGCCATTGACGTAGAGCGTCGCCCCGCGCCTCCCGCGCGTGATGGCGCCGAGCGGCACCTGCTGAAGCCACGCGACGGCCTCCGCTTCGCCCCCGGGCAGATCCTCCTCGCTGAGAACCAACAGCTGGGTCTGAGGCAGCACGGCTGGGGCGTCCTCCCACGGCTGAGGTCCCATCAGGCCGCCCCTGCCGCGCTTGCGCATCCAGCCCTGGGGCAGCACGGCGACGGCGGCGTCCTCGAACGCGCCGGCCAGCGCAGGGTCCACCTCTCCCGCGACCGGACTCAGCACGGCCAGCGGCGCTCCCTTCCACGCGGCGGGCAGGTGCTCGGCCTCGAGGTCGGCGGCGCGCGAGAGGAGGGTGAGAATGCGGGCGCCCTTGGATTTCCCGAGCCGGTAGCGCGTCGTGTCCGGCGACGCGACCGTCGTGACGTGGATGCCCTTCGGGAAAACGTCGAGCGGGTAGTCCGGAGAGACGGAGGTGAGGAGGCCGACGCTGAGCCCGAGCCGATGCGCCGTCAGCGCCGCGTAGTAGGCGGAGCCGCCGGGCCTGACGCCCGACGGCGTCTCGTCGAAGGTTACGTGTCCGATGGCGACCAGGTCGATCATGGATCCCCCCCTCCCATCCCGGGAGAGGGCCGCCGTCACAGCTCCAACTGCTTGGCGATGATCTCCTTCATGATCTCGGAGGTGCCGCCGCCGATGGTCAGCAGGCGGATGTCCCGGAAGAATCGCTCGACGGGATACTCGCGCATGTAGCCGTAGCCGCCGTGGAGCTGGACGCAGTCGTAGGCGACCTTCTGGGCCATCTCCCCGGCGAAGAGCTTCACCATGGAGATCTCCTTGACCGCCTCCAGGCCGGCCTGGAACTTGAGGCAGGCGGCGTAGGTGAGCCAGCGGGTCGCCTCGATGACGGTCGCCAGATCGGCCAGCTTGTGGCGCACCACCTGCTTCTCCGACAGCGGCCCGTCGAAGGCCTGCCGCTGCTTCACGTACGCGATGGTGTCCTCGAGCGCCCGCTCGCAGCCAGCCACGGCGTGGAGCCCCGCCACCAGCCGCTCGCGCTGGAACACCCGCATCACCTCGTAGAAGCCGACGCCTTCCCGCCCCAGCAGGTTCTCGGCGGGCACGCGCAAGTTCTCGAAGGCCAGCTCGGCGGTGTCCGACGCGCGGTTGCCCATTTTGTCGAGCTTGCGGCTCACGGTGAATCCCGGCGTGCTTCGCTCGACCAGAAACATGGAAATGCCTTGATGTCGCTTCTCCCCGGAGTCGCGCTTGCCGCGTGGGCCGCTCTCGATCCGTGCCGCGACGAAGTAGAGATCGGCCATCACGCCGTTGGTGATGAACATCTTGGAGCCGTTCAGCACATAGGAGTCCCCGTCCCGGGCGGCGCGCGTCCGGATGGCCGCCACGTCGGAGCCGCCGCCGGGCTCGGTCACCGCGATGGCCGTGAGCTGCTCGCCCCGGCAGATGCCCGGCAGGTACTTCTCCTTGAGCGCCTCGCTGCCCGTCCAGTACAGATGCGGCGAGGCCATGTCGGTGTGGACGCCCAACGCCATGGCGAAGGCGGCGCAGCGGGAGCGCGCCGCCTCTTCGCAGAGCACGGCCGTCGTGAGGAAGTCGGCGCCGCCGCCGCCATACTTCTCGTCGTACTCGACGCCGAGGAACCCGAGAGCACCCATGCGGGGCCAGATGGACTTGGGGATCTGCCCCGTCTCCTCCCACTCGTCGACATGGGGCTCGACCTCCTTCTGGACGAAGGAGCGCACCGCCTGGCGGAACATCTCGTGCTGCTCGCTGAAGATCTTCATGCGCCGCTGCCCCACTTCGTCTTGACGGCTTCCCTGTCCACGCCGCCTTCCGCGGAGCGGGCGAGGGCGTCGGCGAACACGACCACGTGGGGACGCTTGAAGCGGGCGATCTTCGATGCCACGAAATCGCTCACCTGCTGGGCGGTGTACCGGCCGGCAGTCTTCACCTCGACGACGGCCTTGATGGCTTCGCCCCACTTCGGGTCCGGTATGCCGTAGACGCACACCCCGCTCACGCCGTCCATCTGCAGGATGACCGTCTCGACTTCCACGGGGTACACGTTCTCCCCGCCGGACTTGATCAGCTCTTTCTCCGGCTTGCGCTTGACGTAGTAGAGGTAGCCGTCCGCGTCGAGCCGCCCCACATCGCCGGTGTGGTGCCAGCCGTCTCGAAAGGTGTGCGCCGTCACGTCGGGCTGGGCGAAGTAGCCCTGGAACACGAGCGGTCCGCGGACGGCGATCTCGCCGGGCGTGCCCACGGGCACCTCGCGGTCGTCATTGTCCACCAGCTTCAGCTGGCACAAGTGCGCCGGCCTGCCGGCGGCGCCGGGCCGCTCGGACACGCGCTGGAGGCTGACGAATCCGCTCGTCTCCGATTGCCCGAAGCCGGTCCAGAACTGCGCCCCGGTTCGCTCGTGCAGGCGCTGGATGGTCTGCGGAGAGTCCAGACCGGAGACATGCTTCAGGCTCGGGAGCCGGCTGCCCAGCTTCTCGGCGGCATCCAGCAGGCTCTGCAGCACCGGCGGAAAGTCCGAGACGTGGGTGACGTGGTGGCGGTCGATGAGCCGCACGGCCTCGTCCGCGTCGAAGCGGGGCACGAGGACGCTGGCGCCTCCGGCATGCATGTGCGCCATGGCCATGCCGAGCGCGGTGATGTGGAAGAGCGGGAGCGCGAGGAGGTAATGGTCCGCCGCCGTCAGGCCGATCCAGGCCATGACGGTCAGATTCGCGGCAACGACATTGGCGTGGGTCAGCACCGCGCCCCGCGGGACGACGTCCACCGCCGCGGTGGAGATGACGGCGAACGGGTCTGCCGGCGACACGTCGGCGGCCGCGCCGGGCCCGCCGGCGGCTCCGTAGAGCGAGTCAAAAGGCTTGAAGCCGGGGGCCGCAGACCCGCCGAACTGATACCAGTGCGGCACGGTCTTCTTCTTGTCCGGCCATCCCGTCACCACCTGGAGCGTCGAGGCATCGACCACCATCATCCGGGGCGCGGCGCGCTCGACCACGCGCTCCACTTCTTCCGCAGTCAACCGCCAGTTGATGGGATAGGCGACGATGCCCTCGCGCGCGCAGGCGCCATACAGGTCAAGGTACGCGGCGTCGTTCTGCGCCAGGACGCAGATGCGCTCGCCCTTGCCGATGCCCAGGGCCGCAAGCCCGCCTGCCAGCGCGTCCGCCCGGCCCTTGAACCTCCTGAACGAGACTGGGCGGTCGCCCTGGATGATGGCGGGCGCGTCGCCATGGACGGACGCGCCGCGCGCGATCATGTCGTAGACCGTGAATCCGTGAACGCTCATGCGGAGTGATCAGGCACGTGTCACTGCCCGACGATGTCTTTCTTCATGGGGCCGAGCGCCCCGAGGAGCTCGCCCTTCTCCTTGGCCGGCACCTTGTTCTTGTCGAGCGCCTTGACCAGATCCTCCACCGTCGCGTTCCACTCCGCGTCGGTGATGTTCATGCCCTTGTGCGTGGCCTTCATGTCGCGCCCGAAATACGAGCAGGGGCCGCCGGCCACCTCGCAGATCTGGTCGGACAGGTTCGACTTGAGCTTGAACACCGCCACCGGCTGCAGATCCTTGAACCGCGCGTTCACGCGGGCGTCCGCCACGAGGTTCGCGACGAAGTCGTCCACCACCACCGCGATGGGATGCCGCCCCCCGAGCCGCTCGTAGAGCGTCGGCGGAGACTGCTCGACCGTGGCGCACCCCGTGGCGCCCGCGAGAAACACAACCAGTCCCCAACCTCGCAGCAGCCTGGTCGTCATCCTGGCTCCTCCCTGCGCGCGGCGATGGCCCGCATGAATGGGCCGGGGCGTCGGTGCCCGCTCGCCGCGTCAGCTCAACCAGCGTTTACGGCGCCTGTAGTGCTTCACGTCCCGGTACGACTTCTGGGCGCCCACCTCGGTGAGCCCCAGGTAGAATTCCTTGATGTCGGCGTTGTCGCCGAGATGAGTCGCGGAGCCGTCGAGCACGATCCGGCCGTTCTCCATGACGTAGCCGTGCTCGGCGATGGTCAGCGCCATCGCCGCGTTCTGCTCGACCAGGAGCACCGTGAGCTTTTCTTCCCGGTTGAGCCGCTGGATGATCTGGAAGATCTCCTCCACCAGCAGCGGGGCCAAGCCGAGCGACGGCTCGTCCAGGAGCATGAGCTTGGGCCGGGCCATGAGCGCCCGCCCGATCGCCAACATCTGCTGCTCCCCCCCAGAGAGATATCCCGCCTTGAGCGTCTTCCGCTCCGCCAGCCTCGGGAAATACTCGTACACCGCCTGAAGGTCAGCCCGGATCTCGGTCATGCCCCGCCGGGTATGCGCGCCCGCGAAGAGGTTTTCCTCCGTCGTCAGGTCGTCGAATACCCGGCGGCCCTCCATGACCTGCGTGATCCCCAGCTTGACGATCTCGTCCGGGCCGCGACGGTCGATCCGCTCGCCGCGGAACTCCACCGAGCCCGTGGTGATGTCACCCCGCTCGGGTCGCAGCAGGCCCGAGATGGCCTTCAGCGTGGTGCTCTTGCCCGCGCCGTTGGACCCGAGCAGGGTGACGATCCGCTGATCCGGCACCTCGAGGGAGATCCCCTTGAGGACCAGGATCGTGCGGTCGTAGACCACCTCGACGTTGTTGAGCTTCAGCATGCGTGACTCTACTTCTGGTTTGCCTTCTTCACCAGGGCCATGACCTCGTCACGGTAACCCCGCACCCAGTCGGTGATCGGCACCCACTCCGTGCCCTTCACCTGGTAGACGCGCACGAAGCCCCCGCCCTCGTGGTCCTTCGGCGTCACCGTCATCGGGGGCAGGAACCCCTGCAGGTCGAAGTTCTTCATCGCCTCGTACCCCTTCCGCACTTTCTCGCCGGTCACCGGCAGGCCGTGGTTCTGAATGGCGAGCCGGACGCCCTCGGTGAGGATGGCGCCGTTCAGCACGCCGCGGTTGTAGTACACGCTGCCGACGTACTTCGGCACCTCCTTGCCCTCGGCGCGCTGCATCTTCATGATCTCCTGGATCACGGGCAGGTTGCGCCCGACCGCGGCGAACTGCAGCCCGAGGTAGCCCTGGGAGATGTCCCAGCCCGCCGCCTCGACGTCGGCATCGCCCGCGCCCCATACCAGGCTGACGACCCGGTTCAGAGGGAAGCCTGCCTTCTTGAACTCCTTGATGGACACCGAGGGCGACCGGCCGAAGAGGTGGCCGATGACCCAGTCGGCCTTCATGCGGCGGGTGATGTCGATCACCTGGGGGCCCATCTCGAGGCCGGGCGGCGGGACGGCGAAGAGCCGAATCTCGTAGCCTTCCTTCTTGGCGACCGCTTCCATCACCGGGATGCCCTCGCGGCCGGCCGGGTTGTCATAGTAGATGTATGCGATCTTCGTCCCCTTCTTGCCGCCGTTGTCCTTGATGTACTGAAGGGCCGCGCCCGTCTGCGACCAGTAGGAAGCGGCCATCGGGAAGATATACGGCCAGGTTTCGCCGTCGATGGAGTCGGCGCGGCCGAAGCCCGGCGTGATCGCGGGGATCTTGTCTTCCATGTGCCGCGGGGTCAGGGCGTAGACGATGGGCGTGCCGTAGTCGAGGACGGCGACGGCCCCATCGCGCTTCAGGCGCTCGTAGGCCTCCACGCCCCGGTCCACCGTGTAGCCGTGCTCGATTTCGGTGTAGTCGAGCTTGTGGCCCAGCACGCCGCCCTTCTTGTTGACCAGCGCGATGTAGTCGGTCAGACCGGGACAGATCTCGACTCCGACGAGCTTCGTCGCCCCGGTGCGGTCACACTGCCCCCCGACCTTGATGACGTGGCCGGCCTCGGCCGACACTACCGCCAGGGTGAATACCACGGCCGCCCCGAGCAACCCTGTCAGCCATCGGTTCGATCTCATGGTCCGTCCTCCTCTTGTTCTAGTTGTCTCGCGCGCTTCAGTACGAGAATGGCCACAGACGGAAGTACCGCTTGACGTTGCCCCACATCCGATAGAGCCCTTCCGGCTCTATCGCCAGGAACAGGATGATCAAGCCGCCGAAGATGATCAGCCTGAGGTTGGCCAGGAAATCGGCGATCGCCGCGTACTTGAAGCCGAACACCCCCGCCATCCCCTCCACGACGTAGACGAGGACGATCGGCAGCATGGTGATGAAGACGGCGCCGAACACTGAGCCCAGCACGCTCCCGAGCCCGCCGATGATGATCATGGTCAGGTACTGCACCGAGGTCACCAGGGTGAAGTGCTCGTAGTTGGCGATCTTGAGGTAGTAGGTCCAGAGGGCGCCGGCCGCCCCGGCGTAGAAGGAGCTGACGGCGAAGGCCAGGAGCTTGTAGCGGAAGATGTCCACGCCGATGATCTCGGCCGCCACGTCGCGGTCCCGGACGGCGATGAAGGCCCGGCCGACCCGGCTTCGGACCAGGTTCAGCGCCGCGACGTAGGCGATGATCCCCGCGGGGAGGATCATGACGTAGCGGCGGTACTCGGTGTTGAACTCCCACCCGAGGAAGGTCGGCGTCGGGACGTAGAGGGTAGACTGCACGCCCCCGCTGATCCACGTGCTGTGGTTTATCCCCCACTCGATGATGAACTGGGCGGCGAGGGTGGCGATGGCGAGATAGAGCCCCTTGATGCGGAGCGACGGGATGCCGAAGAATGCGCCCACCGCGGCCGCGACCGCGCCGCCCGCCGGAATCCCCACCCAGAAGGGCATACCGTACTTCACGGTGAGGACGGCCGCCGTGTAAGAACCGACCATCATGAAGGCGCCGTGGCCGAGGGAGACCTGGCCGGTGTACCCGACGAGGAGATTCAGCCCGATGGCGCCGATGGCGGCGAGCGTCATCAGGTTGATCAGCGCCATCATGTGACTGTCGGCGACGAGCGGCAAGAGGAGCAGGACCACGACCGCGCCCAGCGTCGAGTAGCGCGCGAGGGGCAGCGGATAGAGGGCCATGTCGCCCTCGTACGTCGTCTGGTAGACGCCGCACTCCCGGTTGATCACAGGCTCACACCCGCTCGATGATCTCGCGGCCGAAGAACCCGTACGGCCTGATCATGAGGGCCAGGATCATGAGGACGTACGGCAAGAAGTCCTTGGTCCCGCCGCCCACATAGGGATCGACATAGCCGGCGGCGACGCTCTCGACGCCGCCGATGATGAGCCCGCCGAGGACGGCCCCGGGCACGCTGTCCAGGCCTCCGAGGATCACCGCGGGGAATACCTTGAGGCCGACCAGCGCCAGCTGGGTGTCCACCCCGAGCATATTACCCCAGACGATACCGCCGATACCGGCGGCGAGCCCCGCGATAGCCCACGACAGGGCGAAGACGAGACGAACCTTGATGCCCACCGCCATGGCTGCCTGCTGGTCGTTGGCCACGGCCCGCATGGCGATGCCCATCCGGCTCCTCTTGAAGAAGTAGACGAAGCCGATCAGGAACGCGCCGGACGCGGCAGCGGCCACCATGTTGATGGGCGAGATGTAGATCGTCCAGACCACGTAGGGATCGAGCCGGATGGGCAGCGGGATATTGATGGTCTGTGCCCCCCAGATCATCGCGGCCAGCCCCTGGAAGACCGAAGCCAGCCCGATCGTGACCATGACCACCGAGATCAATGACTGGCCGACCATCGGGCGGAGCACGCCGCGCTCGACTGCGAAGCCCAGCCCCACCATGGCGAGGAGCAACATCGGCACCGCCACGTACAGCGGCAGGTGATAGAGGCTGACCATGGCCGCAGCGATGTAACCCCCGACCATCACGAGGTCGCCCTGGGCGAAATTGATGACGCTCGTGGCCTTGTAGATCAGGACGAACCCCAGCGCCACCAGCGCGTACATGGACCCGATCATGAGCCCGTTCACGAACAGATCGGCGAAGAACGCCATGCGCCTCTCCTGTCTAGTAAACTGGGTTGCGCCGGCACAGCCGGCGCTCGAACCGCCAGATTACTGGTCTCCGACCCTGCGTCACCCGCCTACTCCAACGCACCTCTAGACGGCGACCGGCTCGCGGATCTCGCCGGCGGTGCGAATCGCCAGCTCGGTCAGCATGGTTGCCTGACGCCCGTCCTGGTAGGTGATGATCGTGTGCACGGCCACTGAGGGCGCCTCCGAGTACAGCGCCTCGATGATCTCGGCGTACTTCTTGGCCACGAAGCCGCGCCGGACCTTGCGGGTCCGGGTGATCTCCTCGTCGTCGGGATCCAGCTCCTTGTGCAGGAGCACGTACTTGCGGATGCGGGTGCCGTCCGGGAGGTCGCGGTTCACCCGGTCCACCTCCGCACCGATCAGGTCGTAGACCTGGGGCTTCTGGGCAAGGTCCGCATACGTGGTGTAGGCGATCTGGCGCCGCTCGGCCCACTTGCCGACGGTCTCCATGTCGAAGTTGATCATGGCGGCGACATAGGCCCGATCCTGCCCGACGGCGACCGCTTCCTTGATGTGCGGGCTGAACTTCAGCTTGTTCTCGATGAACTGGGGAGCGAACTTGGTGCCGTCCGCCAGCGCGGTGACGTCCTTGGCGCGGTCGATGACGATGAGGTGACCGTCGTGATCGAACAGGGCCGCGTCTCCCGAGTAGAGCCACCCGTCGCGGATCGTCTGGGCCGTCGCCTCTGGATTCTTGTAGTATCCGACGAACACGCACGGGCTCCGGCTGATGACTTCTCCCGCCTCGGTGAGGCGGACCTCAGTGTTGGGAAAAGGCTTGCCCACGGTGCCGAGCTTGATGTCGCCATCGCGCTGGACACAGGACACGCCGCCGGCCTCCGTCTGGCCGTACACCTGCTTCAGGTTGATCCCGATAGCGCGGAAGAACAGAAAGATCTCCGGACCGAGAGGGGCCCCACCTGTGTAGGCGTAGCGCGTACGACGGAACCCCAGGTGGTCGCGGAGCGGGGCGAACACGAGAAACTCTCCGAGCGCGTGCAACACCCGCAGGTGCGCGGGGATCGGCCGCTTCTCCATCCGGAGCCGGGCCACCACCTCTCCGATCGGCATGAGCCATCGGTAGAGCCGGCGCTTCAGGAAGGTGGCGTCGTCCATCTTCACCTGGACCGTCGAGACCAGGTTCTCCCAGATTCGCGGGGGCGCGATCACGAAGTGGGGGCCGATTTCCCGCAGGTTCTCGAGAACCGTTTCGGGACGCTCGGGGCAGTTGACCGTGCAGCCGACCATGAGGGAGCCCGCCAGCGACCAGAACGAATCGCCGATCCAGGCTGGGGGCAGATACGCCAGCATCTGGTCGGTCCGATCGTAACGCTCGACCTGGAGGATGCCCTCGATCGCGCTCACGAGATTGCCGTGAGAGATCATGGCCCCCTTCGGGGATCCGGTGGTGCCGGAGGTGTAGCAGAAGAGCGCCACGTCCTCGGGACGCGTCGCCTGAACCAGCTCCTCGAAAAGCCCCTGCCGCTCCGAGTCCAGCTTCCGTCCCATCTCCTCGAGGTGGTCGAGGCTGAGCAGGCTGGGATCGTCGTAATGGCGGAGCCCCTTGGGGTCGTCGTAGATCACCTTCTGGACCTTCGGGAGGCTCCCTTTGAGGTCGAGGATCTTGTCGACCTGCTCCTGGTCCTCGGCATAGACGAACTTGGCATCCGCATGGTCGATGACGTACTGGATCTCCCGCGCGATGGAGTCCTGGTACACCGGCACGGGCACGCCGCCGACGGCCTGCGCGGCCACCATGACCGCATAGACCTGGGGCCGGTTGTCGCTGAGCAGCGCCAGCTTGTCCCCCCGCTGGAACCCGAGATGCACCAATCCGAGGGCGAAGGCCCTCACGTGGGCGAGGTACTCCGCCCAGGTCCACTCTTGCCAGATACCCTTTTCCTTCTCCCGGAGCGCGGGGTCCCCGGGATGCTCCCGGGCATTGCGAAGGAGGAACTGGGGAAGCGTCATCTGTGCCATACGCGCGCCTCCTATGCGGTCGCCTTGGTGCCGAGGTACGCCTTGATGACCTGCGGGTTCGCCTTCACCACCGCCGGGATGCCTTCGGCGATCTTCTCGCCGAGGTCGAGCACCACGACGCGGCGGGAGATGTCCATGACGACCCTCATGTCGTGCTCGATCAGGATGATGGTCGTCCCCCACTCATCGTTGACGTCGAGGATGAAGCGGGCCATATCCTCCTTCTCCTCGATGTTCATTCCGCCCATGGGCTCGTCAAGGAGCAGCACCTTCGGGTGAAGCGCCAGGGCCCGTCCGAGCTCCACCCGCTTCTGCAGCCCGTACGGGAGCGAGCCCGCCGGCTGCTTCCGGATGGCCTCGATCTCGAGGAAGTCGATGATGTCCTCGACGACCCTGCGGTGCGCGACCTCCTCGCTCCGTCCGGGGCCCCAGTAGAGCACGGAGCGAAACACGCCATTCTTCATGTGCAGGTGGCGGCCCAGCATGAGGTTGTCGACGACCGTCATGCCGCGGAAGAGCGCGATGTTCTGGAATGTGCGGGCCACCCCCAGCGCGGCGATCTGCGGTGGACGCAAGTGGGTGATGACCTTCCCATCCAGGACGATGCGTCCCTGCTCCGGGTGGAACACGCCGCTGATGCAGTTGAGGAGGGTTGTCTTGCCGGCGCCGTTGGGGCCGATCACCGACAGGATCTCGCCTGGACGCACCTCCAGGCTCACGCGCGCGACGGCCTGGACGCCGCCGAAGTGCTTGGAGACCTCCGCGATCTCCAGCTGCGCGCTCACGAAACTTCGGAGGGGGGCCCCGCCCCCCTTCCGAACCTCCCCCCATCGGGTTGCGCCGGCGAAGCCGGCGCTCGAAGCGCCCAAGCCTTCGCGCGGCGGCCTGCGCACAACCCTTCTGCGCCTTCTTTCGAGATCACGACAGCCACCGCTTGCGGCGCTTGTAGTGCTTGACGTCTACGGCCGTTCTCCATGACGTAGGCGTACTGCGCCGCGCGGAGCGCCATGGTGGCGTTCTGCTCGGCAAGCAGGACCGCGACCTTATGGTCACGGTTCAGCCGCGCGACGATCTCGTAGATCTCCGCCACCAGCATCGGGGCCAGGCCCATGGACGGCTCGTCCAGCAGCATGAGCTTGGGGCGCGCCATGAGGGCGCGGCCGATGGCGACCATCTGTTGCTCGCCGCCCGAGATGTAGCCGGCCTGGCTGCTCCGCCGCTCCGCGAGCCGCGGGAAGTATCCGTAGACCAAGTCGAGGTCGCGCTTGAGGGACCGGCCGTTGCGCTGCGTGTAGGCACCCGTGAGAAGATTCTCCTCGACCGTCAGATGCTCGAAGACGTGGCGCCCCTCCATCACCTGCACGATCCCGTGGCGGACCACCTCGGCCGGGCCGCCCCGGTGTATCGGCGCGCCCAGCAGCTCGATCGAGCCCTTCGTCACCTCCCCCCGTTCGGTCCGCAGCAAGCCCGAGATGGCCTTGAGCGTGGTGCTCTTGCCCGCGCCGTTGGCCCCGAGGAGGGCCACGATGCCCCCCTCGGGGACCTGGAGCGACACGCCCTTCAACACGAGGATCACGTGGTCGTAGATCACCTCGATGTTGTTGACCGACAGCAGCGGGCGGGCGGCGTCGCTCACGGCGCGTCGGTTCCTATTTTTCCTTGCTGCAGTCGCGCATCGTGTAGCCGAGCTTCTTGCCCTCTTCGACGGCCGCGGCCTCGAGCTTCGGGCGGACCACCTCCCGCATGGACGGAATCCAGTCCGACACGATGTTCCACTTCTTGCCGTCCCACTGCTGGATGAGCACGGGGCCATTGCCCTCGTGGTCTTCGCAGGTCACCTTGATCGGGTGCGTGAACCCCTTCAGGCCGATCTCGTCCAGGCGCTTCTCCGTGAGGTTCAGGTTCTCGAGCCCCCAGCGGACCTGCTCGCCGGTGAGTGGCTTGTTGCCGAACTTGGCCATGGCCGTCCGGAACGCTTCGACGGCGTACATCGCGTTGATGAGGCCCCGGTTGTAGAGCGCCTCGCCGACCTTGTCCTTGGGGCCGATGTTCTTTCCCTTGTCATGGACGAACTTGAAGATGTCCGCGTGCACCTTGAAGTTGGTGCCCGGGGCGTGGAACGTCGCGCCCTTGTAGCCCTTGGCGCCGTCGCCCGCGGGGATCACGTCAGCCTCGCTGGCCGTCCACCAGTTGCCGATCATGTGGTCCATCTTGTAGCCGATGGCCGCGGCTTCTTTGACGGCCACCTGGTTCATCACGCCCCAGCCCGAAATGTAGATCCAATCCGGGTTGATGCGGCGCACCTGGAGCCACGTGGCCTTCTGCTCCTGCCCGGGATGATCCACCGCGAGCAGTGTCAGCTCAAAGCCGTACTTCCGCGACAGCTCCTCGAGCGTGGGGTTGGCCTCGCGGCCGTACGGGCTATTGTGGTAGACGTGGACGATCTTCTTGCCCTTGATCTTGTCCAGCCCGCCCTCCTGCTGGCCCATGTAGCGGATGACTGCGGAGGCCTGGCTCCAGTACGTCGTGGGGAAGTTGAACACCCAGGGGAACCAGCGCCCGTCCGCCGCGGCGGTCATGCCGTACCCCATCGAGTGGACCGGCACCTTGTCCACGGCGGCCTTCGGGATCAGCTGGTAGGTGATGCCCGTGCTCAGCGGGTTGAAGACGGCCGGGCCCGTGGCCCCCTTGCCCTTCAGCCGCTCGTAGCACTCGACGCCCTGCTTGGTGTCGTACTGCGTCTCGCATTCCTCGACGACCAGCTTGACGCCGTTGACGCCGCCGTCCCGCTCGTTCATGAGCGTGAGGTAGTCCCAGAAGCCGTTGGCGAACGGCGTGCCGCTGGGAGCGTAGGGTCCGGTGCGGTACACAGTCGAAGGGACGAACATCTCCTTCGGCTGGGCCGTCGCCCGCATCGCCATGGGAGCGACGATGACAGCCACGGCCAGCAACCCGATCAGCAATCCTCTTGCGCGCATGTGTAGTCTCCTCTCGATCAGTACGGGAATGGCCAGAGACGGAGCTTCTCCTTGCCGATCTGCCAGAGCCGCGCAAGGCCGTGCGGCTCCGCGATGAGAAAGAAGATGATGAGGCCGCCGAACACCATCAGCTCGATCTGCTTCTGCAGGGCGACCGGGAGCATCAGCCCCACGAGGTGTGGCACGTTGGTCAGGAAGATCGGGATGAGGACGATGAAGCCGGCCCCGAGGAACGAGCCCAGGACGCTGCCGAGCCCGCCGATGATCACCATGAACAGCACCAGGAAAGAGACGTTGATGTCGAACGCCTGGGTCTCCGCGCTGCCGAGGTAGAGGAAGACGTACTCCGCCCCGGCCAGGCCGCAGTAGAACGAGCTGATGGCGAAGGCCAGGAGCTTGGTCTGCAGCGGCCGAATGCCGATGATCTCGGCGGCGATGTCCCGGTCGCGGATGGCCATCCAGCGGCGTCCCACGCGCCCCCGCACGAGGTTCTTGGCCACGAGCGCGAAGACCACCACGAAGGCCAGGGCGGTCAGGTACCGCACAGGCGCCACCGCCTCCGGCCCTGTCACCATCACCCGAAAGACCGTCCTGGGCGGCGCCGTGATCGTCCCCGACGACGCGTAATTGGTGAACCATGCCACCTTGTTGAAGAGCCAGAGCAGGAAGAACTGCGCCGCCAGCGTGGCCACCGCCAGGTAGAAGCCCTTGATGCGGAGGCTGGGGATGCCGAAGAGCACGCCGACCAGCGTGGCCACCAGCCCGGAGAGCAGGAAGACGACCACGATGTTCAGCGCGGGAAAGGCGGTGGTGATCTTGAAGGCCGCGTATGCCCCCACCGCCATGAAGCCGCCCGTGCCGAGCGACAGCTGCCCCGCGTAGCCCGTCAGCAGGTTCAGCCCGATCGCAGCCAGCGCGTAGATCAGGAACGGGATCATGATGGCCTGGAGCCAGTATTCGTTGGCCACCAGCGGCGGGACCACGAAAGCCGCCAGCAGCAGCAGGAGTACCACCCAGCGGTCCTGGAGGATGGGAAATATCGCCTGGTCGCTGGCGTAGGTGCTCTTGAACTGCCCGGCCTCGCGGTAGATCACGCGCTCAGACCCGCTCGATGATCCGCTCGCCGAACAAGCCCTGGGGGCGGACCAGCAGGAAGGCCAGCGCCATCACGTAGGCGAACCAGTTCTCGATGGCGCCGCCGACCAGCGGCCCCCAGTAGACCTCGGCCAGCTTCTCCCCGACCCCGATGATGAGCCCGCCCACGATGGCGCCGGGCACCGACGTGAAGCCGCCCAGGATCAGCACCGGCAGCGCCTTGAGCGCGATCAGCGAGAGACTGAACTGGACGCCGCTCTTCGCGCCCCACATGATGCCGGCCACGATGGCGACCAGCCCCGCCACGGACCAGACGACGACCCAGATGGTGTTGAGCGGGATCCCGATGGACAGCGCCGCCTCGTGGTCGTCCGCCACGGCCCGGAGCGCCCGGCCGACCTTGGTCTTCTGGAAGAAGACCGCCAGGATCGCCACCAGCACGCCCGCCGTGACCGCCGCGGTCAGCTCCAGCTTGTTCATCTGCACCCCCGCCACCATGAAGGACGCGTCGGGGATGCCCACATCGAGCTTCTTCACGTTCGACCCCCACAAGAGCTCGCCGAAGCCCTCGAGGAAGAAGTTGAGCCCGATGGTGGCCATGAACAGGATGATGTACTCCTGGTTGACGAGTGGGCGCAGCACGATGCGCTCGATGGCGAAGGCCAGCGCCACCATCACCAGCATGGTCAGGACGAGCGCGATGGCAGTCGGAACGCCCCGCTCCATCAGCCCGACCAGGGTCAGGGCGGCGAAGAGCACCATGACGCCCTGGGCGAAGTTGAAGACGCCGGAGGCCTTGAAGATGAGCACGAAGCCCAGGGCCACCAGCGAGTACATGAGGCCGGCCGCGATCCCGCCGATCAGCACCTCGGCCAGGAACCCGGGCGCGGTGACCATATCCTTGAACGGACCGACGAAGACGCCGTAGAGAAGCTCCATGGGGCGCCGCTACTGCGATTCCCCGAGGTATGCCCGAATCACGGTCGGATCGGTGCGCACCTCACCGGGGCTCCCCTCGGCGATCTTTGCCCCGTAGTCGAGCACCATCACGTGGCTCGAGATGTCCATCACCACTCCCATGTCGTGCTCGATCAGAACGATCGTGGTGCCCCACTCGTCGTTGATGTCGAGGATGAAGCGGGCGATGTCCTCCTTCTCCTCCACGTTCATCCCCGCCATCGGCTCGTCCAGCAGGAGCAGCTTGGGCTCGGCGGCGAGCGCGCGGGCCAGCTCGACCCGCTTCTGCAGGCCGTAGGGGAGGCGCGCGGCCGGCATCTTTCTGATCCCCTCGATCTCGAGGAAGTCGATGATCCGCTCGACGAACGCCCGGTGCGCCAGCTCCTGCCGCATGGACGGACCCACGTAGAGCGCATCGAGAAGGAAGCTCCCCTTCATCTTCAGCAGGCGCCCCGTCATGATGTTGTCGAGCACGCTCATGCCCCTGAACAGCGCCACATTCTGGAACGTCCGCGCGATGCCGAGCTCGGCCACCTCGTACGCCTTCAGGGCCGTGCGGTCCTGGCCTTCGAACAGGATCCGCCCTGCGTCGGGCCGGTAGAATCCGCTGATGACGTTCAGCATGGAGGTCTTCCCGGCGCCATTCGGGCCGATGATCGAGAAGACCTCGCCGGTCTGAACCTCGAAGCTGACCCCGCGGAGCGCCTGGATGCCGCCGAAGCTCACCGACACGTCCTCCACCCGGAGCAGCGCTTGCGTCGCCGGCACACCCGTGACGACCCGTCGCTTCCGCAGCTCCCCAAGGGCGACGAGGGCTTCCTCGCGGGTCTCGAACACATTGGCCCGGAACTGCGCCTGCATCGCCCGCTCGCGGATCGTCTGCCGCGTCAGCGGCGAAACGCCAAAGCGCACCGTGCCGAGGCCGTACGTGACGTTCGAGTGCTTGCCGCGATCGCCGAAATGATTCCAGACTTCGTCGGCGATCGTGCAGTTCGTGTAGTTGACGAGGAAATACCACCGCCGCTTCGACGCCTCGAGCAGACGGTCCACCTCATCGTAAAACGCGTCGACCTCCGCCTCGGTGGTGAACGTCATATTGGAGAAGTCGACGTCGAGGACTTCGAGGGCGTCGATGATCTTGATCCGGCCGGCGAACCTGCCCTCGGCCGTCAGCGTCATCGTGGCGCCCCCGACACTTCAACGGGCTCCACGTCCCGGATCCGGACGTCCGCGCGAATGGTCCCCGTCCGCCCGTCCTCGTAGGTGACCTTCGCCTCGACCTGGACGTGGTCGGCGTCCGAGTAGAGCGCGTCGACGAGGAGCTTGTACTTCTCCGCGATGAAGCGCCGCCGCAGCTTCCGGGTCCGCGTCATCTCCTGGTCGTCCGCGTCGAGCTCCTTGTGCAGGATGAGGTACCTGTGGATCTGCGCGCCGCGCAGGAGCTCGTCCTCGCCGAGGCTCTTGTTGACCCGCAGAATCTCCGGGTAGACCAGGTCGTACACCTCGGGCTTCTGGGCGAGGTCGGTGTAGCTCGTGTAGGGCACGTTCCGCCGCTCCGCCCAGCTGCCGACCGCCGTCAGATCGATGTTGATCAGCGCGCTGACGTACGTGCTGCCCTGGCCGACGCACATGGCCTCTTTGATGTACGGCGAGAACTTCAGCTTGTTCTCGATGTATTTCGGAGGGAACAGCGTGCCGTCCGCGAGCCGCGAGACGTCCTTCGCCCGATCGATGATCTTGAGGTGCCCGTCGTGGTCGAGGAAGCCCGCGTCCCCGGTGTGGACCCAACCCTCCTCCATCATCTCCCGGGTCGCGTCGGGATTCTTGTAGTAGCCAAGGAACGTCCCCGGACTGCGGAAGAGCACCTCTCCGTTCCCCGAAATCCGGATCTCCACCCCGGGAATCGGCGTGCCGACCGTGTCGAGCCGCGCGTCCCCATCCTTCTGGATGGCCACGAAGACGCTCGACTCCGTCATGCCATAGAGCTGCTTGACGTTGATCCCGAGCGCGCGGAAGAACAGGAAGATTTCGGGCCCGATGGCCTCGCCCGCCGTGTACGCGAGGCGTATCCGCCGCATGCCGAGGTTGTCCTTCAGCGGCTCGTAGACGAGGGGATGCCCGAGGGCGTACAGGAGGCGCAGCCGCGGCGACACCGGGCGCCCGGTGAGCCGCCGCCGTTCGATCTGCTGGGCCACGTCGAGGAAGAAGTGGACGAGCTTCCGCTTGATCCACGCGGCGTCCTCGAGGCGGACCATGACGTTGGTCAGGATGTTCTCCCAGATGCGCGGCGGGGCGAAGAAGTAGGTCGGCCCGATCTCCTTCAGGTCGTGGAGCACGGTGGCCGCGCTCTCGGGGCAGTTCACCGCGAAGCCCACCAGGATGCACTGCGCGTAGGAGAAGACGTGGTCCCCGACCCAGGCCATGGGCAGGTAGGCCAGCACCTCGTCGTCCCGTTCCAGACCCTCCTGGACCGCCGCGGTCTCTCCGGTCACGATGAGATTCCTATGCGAGAGCATGACGCCCTTCGGGACGCCGGTGGTGCCGGACGTGTAGCAGATGACCGCCATGTCGTCGGCCCGCCCCTTGGCGAGCTCGCTCTCGAAGTACGTCGGATTCTCGATGGCGAACTTCCTGCCGAGCTCCTGCAGTCGCTCGAGGCTCACGAGGTAGGGCTCGGCGTAGTGGCGCAATCCTCTGGGATCGTCATAGATGATGTACTCGAGCCGAGGGCACTGCTCCTTGATGTGGAGCAGCTTGTCCACCTGCTCCTGGTCCTCGACCACGGCGAAACGGGCCTCGGCGTGGTCGACGATGAACTGCATCTCCTTCTCGATGGAGTCCTGATAGAGCGGCACCGGCACTCCGCCCAGGGCCTGGCTCGCCAGCATGGCCCAGTAGAGCTGGGGCCGGTTGTCGCCGACCACAGCGGTCTTGTCGCCGCGCGCGAAGCCGAGGGAGGCAAGCCCGAGCGCGATGAGGCGCGCCTGGTCGAGGTAGTCCTGCCACGTGTAGGACAGCCAGATGCCCAGGTCCTTCTCGCGAATGGCGACTTTGGCGGGCCAGCGCTTGGCGTTGTGGGTGGCGAGCTTCGGAAAGGTATCGAGACTCGGGTCCAGCATCAGGCGGTGCCCATGGGTTCACCTATTGTTGAGGCGGCGTCCGGGGGCACGATCCCCACGGACGTCATCAAGGTAAACTGGACGCGGGGCCGGGAGTTCCCGCGTGAAGGACGCGCCAGACCCGCGTGAGCGCGCGGTCGCGCGCGGATCACGTCGGGATCCGTGGAGTGAAGCTCGCCTGCTTCCGCGTCGAGAGTTCCCACCATCGTCCAGGCTCTGCCCCGGGCAACGTCGTAGGGAGTGGCTAGATTTGGGCGATCTGAAGTGGCGCGAGTCTAAACGACGGCACCAGGGCTGTCAAGGGACTTTGCACACCAAGACAAGGGTTTACGCTCGCTTCTCCATCTCCGGGCTCAGGGGACGGGCGTGCCGCTGAGCGGCTGGCTGCCGGGGGTGCTGCTCACTGGGGCGTTGCTGGGCGCCCAGGTAGATCTGGACTGCTCCAAGCCCCAGCAGGCCCGGGCCTGGGTGGGCCGGCTCATGCTCGCGGAGATCGAGGGGGCCGAGGACATCCACCGCGCGGCCATGTGGGAGGCCTTCGGCCGGTGCCCGGCAGGGGCTGGCGGCACGCCGTGCCGCGTCAAGGTGCGGGAGCGCTTCGAGGCCGAGTGGGAGCAGCAGAAGCGGGGAATTGAGGGCAAGTACCGGAAGGCGCTGTCGGATTTCGAGGAGCGCTGCCGGGCCGCCATCACCCGCAGGGGCATCCCGGAGATGCCGGTTCGCGTCGCGGCTGCTAGAGCGACCTCCCGATGAACCGGCCCAGCTCGCCGACGACGCCACGGCGGAAGGTCAGGACGCAGAACACGAAGATGATGCCCTGGACCACGGTCACCCATGCCCCGAGCTGGGCCAAATAGTTCTCGAGCGACACCACGATGACGGCGCCGACCACGGGGCCGAAAACCGTTCCGAGTCCGCCCAGGAGCGTCATCAGCACCACCTCGCCCGACATGCTCCAGTGCACGTCGGTGAGTGAGGCGAGCTGGAAGACGAGGGCCTTGGTGCTGCCGGCCAGCCCCGACAGCGTAGCCGAGAGGACGAAGGCGAGGAGCTTGTAGTGGTCGGCCGTGTAGCCGAGGGACACCGCGCGCGGCTCGTTCTCGCGGATCGCCTTGAGCACCTGACCGAACGGCGAGTGAATGGTCCGGTAGATCAGCAGGAACCCGCCCAGAAACACCGCCAGAACGACGAAATACATGGTGATGGTGCTCCGCAGGTCGAGCACGCCCAGCAGCACGCCCCGGGGCACCGCCTGGATGCCGTCCTCGCCGTGGGTGAAGGGCGCCTGCAGGCAGAAGAAGTAGATCATTTGGGCCAGCGCCAGCGTGATCATGGCGAAGTAGATTCCCTGCCGGCGGATGGCGAGGGCGCCGATGATGAGACCCAGGAGGGCGGCCGTGGCGGTGCCCGTGACAATGGCCAGCTCGGGAGGCCAGCCCCACACCTTGGCGGCGTGGGCCGTGAGATAGCCGGCCGAGCCCAGGTACGCCGCGTGGCCGAAGGACAGGAGGCCCACGTAGCCGATCAGCAGATTGAAGGCGCACGCGAAGAGGGCGAAGCAGAGCGCCTTCATGAGGAACAGCGGGTACACGAAGAACGGGGCGGCCACGAAGAATAGAACCATGATGGCGAAGGCCACGTACTGGTGCTGCGGCGTCAGCGGCAGCGCGGGGGCTTCGGCCGAGTCCTTGACGAGGGCCATGTCAGCGCTCCCGGCCGAAGAGCCCGGCGGGCTTGATGAGCAGGACGAGCGCCATGATCACGAAGATCACGGTGTTCGAAGCTTCTGGGTAGAAGAACTTGGTGAGCCCCTCGATGATGCCGAGCGCGAAGCCTGTCACGATCGAGCCCATGATGGAGCCCATGCCTCCGATGACCACGACCGCGAAGACCACGATGATCATGTCGGCGCCCATCAGCGGGCTCACCTGATAGATGGGCGCCGCCAGCACGCCTGCCAGCGCGGCCAGCCCGACGCCGAAGCCGTACGTCAGCGTGATCATGCGCGGCACGTTGATGCCGAAGGCCTGGACCAGCACCGGGTTCTCGGTGGCGGCGCGCAGGTACGAGCCGAGCTTGGTCCGCTCGATCACGTACCACGTCCCCAGGCAGACGAAGAGGGAGAAGACGATGACCCACGCGCGGTAATTGGGCAGGAACATGAAGCCCAGATTCAGTCCCCCCGTGAGCTGCGACGGGATCGAATAGGGCAGGCCCGAGGAGCCGAACTCGTTGCGGAAGAGCCCCTGGATGATCAGCGCGAGGCCGAACGTCAGCAGCAGCCCGTAGAGATGGTCGAGCTCGTACAGCCGCTTGAGCATGGTGCGCTCGAGCCCGATGCCGAAGAGGCCGATGACGATCGGGGCGAGCAGCAGCGCCCACCAGTACCCGAGCCCGGCCCATTGGAGCAGGAAGTACGCGGCGAAGGCGCCCAGCATGTACTGGGCGCCGTGGGCGAAGTTGATGATGTTGAGCAGGCCGAAGATGACCGACAGGCCGAGGCTCAGGATGGCGTAGAACGAGCCGTTGATCAGCCCGATCAGCAGCTGGCCGAAGAGGGCCTGGGTCGGGACGCCGAAGACGGTGGACATCAGCGGGTGGCAGATGCCAGGGCGGAAAGCGGGCGCGCGCCCGCTCTCCGCCCTGCGCTCACGCTACTTCTTCACCAGCGGGCAGTCGCCCTGGTCGATCGGCCGGAAGGCCTCGTTGGCCGGGATCGTCGTCCGGATCTTGTAGTAATCCCAGGCGTACTTCGACTCCGAGGGCTTCTTGACCTCGATGAGGTAGGCGGGGTGGATCTTCCGGCCGTCGGCGCGGATCGTCCCCTTCCCGAAGAGCGGGTCGTCCGTCGGGATCTCCTTCATCTTGGCGATGACCTTGGTGCCGTCGTCCGACTTGAGCGCCTCGACCGCTTTGAGGTAGTGCAGCACGCCGGCATAGGCCCCCGCGTGGATCATGGTCGGGTGGATGCCCCGGTTGCGCTCGGCGAAGCGCTTGGCGAAAGCGCGCGTCTTGTCGTTCATATCCCAGTAGAACGTCTCGGTGAAGAGCAGCCCCTGGGCCTTCTCGAGGCCGAGGGCGTGGACGTCGGTGAGGAAGACGAGGAGCCCCGCGAAGTTCTGTCCCCCCTTGACGATGCCGAACTCGGCGCCCTGCTTGATCGCGTTGGTCGTGTCGGCGCCGGCGTTGGCGAGCCCGATGATCTTGGCCTTGGATGCCTGCGCCTGGAGAATGAAGGACGAGAAGTCCTGCGTGCTGAGCGGGTGGCGCACCTTGCCCAGCACCTTGCCGCCCTTCTTGAGGACGACCGCCTCGGTGTCGCGCTCGAGCGCGTGCCCGAACGCATAGTCGGCGGTGATGAAGAACCAGGTGTCGCCGCCCGTCTTGACGATGGCATTGCCCGTGCCGTTGGCCAGCGCCCACGTGTCGTAGGTCCAGTGGACGGTATTGGGAGAGCAGGACTTACCGGTCAGGTCGGAGGTTGCCGCCGACGAGACGATGAACGCCTTGCCCTTGTCGCGCGTGATCTGGCTGACGGCGAGCGCCACGCCCGAGTTCGGCACGTCGACGATCACGTCCACCTTGTCCACGTCGTACCACTGCCGGGCGATCGCCGAGCCGACGTCGGCCTTGTTCTGGTGATCGGCTGAGAGGACCTCGACCTTCATGCCCTTGGCGGCCGCGCCGAAGTCCTCGACCGCCATGCGCGCGGCGACCACGGAGCCCGGTCCGGCCAGGTCGGCGTACAGGCCCGACTGGTCGTTGAGCACGCCGATCTTAATGACTCCGTCCGAGATCTGGGCCTGCGCCGGCTGGGCGCCGAGCGCCAGCAACACAGCCAGGGCGATCAGTGTCTTCCTCATCATGGGTCTCCTGCTCCTTTACTCGAGTGGGGATGGACTCGCGCGCGGGGATTATACCCCAAGGTAGTCGTGCAGCCTGCCCATGCTGGACGCCAGCTCGTCGTTGGGGATCATGTCCACGACGCGGCCGCGCTCCATGACGTAGTGCCTGTCCGCCATGGTCGCCGCGAAGCGGAAGTTCTGCTCGACCAGCAGGATCGTGAAGCCCTCGGCCTTGAGCCGGCGGATGGTGACGCCGATCTGCTGGACGATGACGGGGGCGAGCCCTTCGGTCGGCTCATCCAGGAGCAGAAGCCGTGCTCCCGTGCGGAGGATCCTGCCGATGGCCAGCATCTGCTGCTCGCCGCCCGAGAGCTTGGTGCCCTGGCTCCGCAGCCGCTCGCGCAGATTCGGGAACAGGTCGAAGATGGCGTCCCCGCCCAGCCCGCCCGCGCGGACGACGGGCGGCAGGAGCAGGTTCTCCTCGACGTTGAGGCTCGCGAAGATGCCGCGCTCCTCGGGGCAGAAGGCCAGGCCCAGCCGCGCGATGCGGTTGGACGGCAGCATGATGAGCTGCTGCCCGTCGAAGCGGACCGAGCCGCGCCGGCGGGGCACCATGCCCATCACGGACTTGAGCGTGGTGGTCTTGCCCGCGCCGTTGCGGCCGAGGAGCGTCACTACCTCGCCCCGGCGCACCTCGAAATCCACGCCGTGGAGGATGTGCGACTCGCCGTACCAGGCGTGGAGGTCGCGGACCTCGAGGAGCGCCCCCTCACTCATCGCGCGCAGAGACATCGCCCTGGCCCATGTAGGCCTGGATCACCTCTGGGTTCTTCGACACGGCGGCGTAGTCGCCCTCGGCCAGGATCTCGCCTCGGGCCAGGACCGTGATGGTATCCGACAGGTTCGCCACGACGCTCAGGTTGTGCTCGACCATGAGCACCGTCCGGTTCGCCGCGGCCTGCTTGATCAGGGCCGAGATCCGGTCCACGTCCTCGTGGGCCATGCCGGCGGTGGGCTCGTCGAGCAGCATCATCGCGGGCTCGAGCGCCAAGGTCGTGGCGATTTCGAGCGCGCGCTTCCGCCCGTAGGGCAGCTCGACCGCCGGCAGACCGGCGAAGCCGCCCAGGCCGACGGCCTCCAGCAGCTCCCCCGCGCGGTCGTTGAGCACATCGAGCGCCCCCTGCGAGCGCCAGAAGTCGAACGACCCGCCGCGCCGCCGCTGGAGCGCGATGCGCACGTTCTCGAGCACCGTCAGATGCGGGAACACGGCCGAGATCTGAAAGGAGCGCACGAGCCCGTGGCGCGCGATGTCGGCGGGGCGAGAGCCCGTGATGTCCCGCCCGTTGAAGGTGATGCGGCCGCGGGTCGGCGCGAGGAAGTGGGTCAGGAGGTTGAAGCACGTGGTCTTGCCGGCGCCGTTGGGGCCGATGAGCGCGTGGATCGTCCCACGCCGGACCCGGAGGCTGACGTCCTTGACGGCAACGAAGCCGCGAAACTCCTTGGTCAGCCCCTCCGTCTCCAGGATGACAGCGCCAGCCATGGCCCGCCGATCATACCCGCGATGCGGTCATCCCGGGCGGCTATTTGAGGTGGCGTTGGAAGATGTCGCTGACGCCGTTCGTGTCCCCCGGCACGAGGTTCGAGGCGGCCGACGAAAAGGCCACGTATCTCCCGTTCGCCGAGATCGAGGGTTGGGAGCTGTCGCCGCTGGCTTCCCCGCCCAGCGAGTCCACCGCCACGCGCGTCGTCGTCCCGCTTTTCCGGTCGGCCCCTTCTTCGAGATCGATGGGGAGGCCTGCCGAGTCCACCGATACCCGAGTGGCCGGCCCGGCGGACACGGATCCGACGCCCCCTGCGACCCCACGCCAAGCCAGGACCACGACGAGAAACCACCTCGAGAGACCAGCGCTCGACGACGGCCGCTCATTCACCTCTCCCGCTACGCGATCACGCCGTTTCCCGATGATAGCGATGGCGTTCGGGGGGCACAAACGGATATGATGCGCGCATGAGCCCACGACTCCTCTTCATCGGCGCAGGCGCGATCGGCAGCTATCTCGGCGGGTTCCTGTCCCGGGCCGGGCACGACGTCACGCTGGTCGACCCCTGGCCCGAGCAGGTCGAGGCCATCCGCGGCCGGGGCCTCAAGGTCACCGGTCCCCACGAGCCCTTCGAGGCGCGGCCGGCGGCGCTCCACGTCCACGAAGCACAGCGGCTCGGGGCCGACCTCGACATCGCCTTCGTCGCCGTCAAAGCCTATGACACGGCGTGGGCGACCCACATGGCCCTGCCCCACCTCGGGCCCGAGGGCTATGTCGTCTCGGCGCAGAACTGCTGGAACGACCCCGCCGTGGCGGCCATCGCCGGGCCGGAGCGCTCGGTGGGGCTCGTCATGTCCAAGATCGCCGTCGCTCTCTGGCAGCCCGGCCACGTCGAGCGCGGCGCCGAGCCCGGCCACGTCGAGCGCGGCGCCGAAAAGGGAAGCGGCTCCGGGCACGACGTCTTCCGCGCCGGAGAGCACGATGGGAAGGTGACGTCCAGGGTCGAGGCGCTGGCGAAGATGCTCTCCGTCATCGACGGCGCCAAGGCCACCGACAATCTCTGGGGCGAGCGCTGGTCCAAGCTCTGCTCCAATGCCATGGGCAATCCGGTCCAGGCCATGACGGGCCTCGGCAGCCTCGAGATCGCCGCACAGCCGCGAGGCAGGGAGATCACCATTCGGCTGGGCGCCGAGTCGGCCCGTGTCGGGCTGGCGCTTGGCCTGACCATCCCCAGGATCGGAGGCACAGAGGCCAAGGTCTGGGCCGCCGCCGACGACCCCGCCGTCTTCGCGGAGCTCGACGCCAAGCTCGTGCCCAAGGAGGGCGCCGGGCGCAATTGGCGGGCCTCGATGGCGCAGGACGTCGCCAAGGGGCGGCGCTCCGAGATCGAGCAGATGAACGGCTACGTCGTGGCGCGCGGGCGCGAGCTCGGCGTGCCGACACCGCTGTCGGCGGCGGTGGTCGGCATCGTGCGCGAGATCGACGCCGGCGTCAGGAAACAGTCGCCCGCGCACATCGAGCAGGCGCTCGAGGCCGCTGCCTCCTAGCGCTGGGGCGGAGCCCTCAGGGTCCTCGGCCCTTAGACGTCCCGCTCACGCGGCCGCCCATTCCGCGGAAAGCAGGGCGGCCTGTTCCAGGACGGTGTCCGTCGCCCTTTCCTGTTTATCGGGCGGATAGCCGTAGCGCCGCAGAATCCGCTTCACAAGCACGCGCAGCTGAGCGCGGACGTTCTCGCGCAGCGTCCAATCGATCGTGACGTTGGCGCGCACGGTCCTGACCAGTTCCTGCGCGATGGTCCGCAGGGTCTCGTCGCCCAGAACTTTCACTGCGCTGTCGTTTGTCTCCAGCGCGTCGTAAAACGCCAGCTCGTCCTCCGAGAGCCCGAGTGACTCGCCACGGGCGCTGGCCTCGCGCATCTCCTTCGCAAGCGCGATCAGCTCCTCGATCACCTGGGCGGCCTCGATGGCGCGGTTCTGGTAGCGACGGATCGTCTGGTCGAGCATCTCGGCGAACGAGCGCGCCTGGACGACGTTCTTGCGCCGGCGCGTGGCCAGCTCGCCCTTGAGCAGCTTCTGCAGCAGCTCGACCGCAAGGTTGCGCTGGGGCATCCCGCGCACCTCGGCCAGGAACTCCTCCGAGAGAATCGAGATGTCGGGCTTCGCTAGGCCAGCCGCGGCGAAGATGTCGATCACGCCCTCGGGTGCCACGGCCCGCGAGATGATCTGCCGGACCGCGTGATCCAGGTCCTCCTCGGGCCGGGCGTCGCCGGGCGCGCGCTTGGCGAGCACAGCCTGCACGGCCTGGAAGAACGCCACGTCGTCGCGGATGCGCAGCGCCTCGGGGTGCGGTACGGCCAACGCGAATGCCTGCGAGAGCTCCCGCACGGCACCGACCCACCTGTCCTTGGCGTTCTGCCTCAGGATGTGCTCCTGAGCAGGCGGGAGCAGGCCGAGCCGCTCCTGCGGCGTGCCGGTCGTCCACTTCGACCAGTCGAAGCCGTGGACGAGGCCGGTGCACACCTCGTACTTCTCCAGCATCACGGCGACCGCCTCGTCCTGATCGAGTGCGGTGCGCCCGGTGCCGCCGCTCTCGGTGTAGGTGGCCAACGCCTGCTTCAACTCCTGGGCGAGGCCCAGGTAGTCCACCACCAGCCCACCCGGCTTGTCCTTGAACACGCGGTTGACCCGCGCGATCGCCTGCATCAGCCCGTGCCCCCGCATGGGCTTGTCCACGTACATCG